>Ga0302279_10000085_pt1 | contig 122062 bp, 117 predicted proteins | sample III_Bog_N3_3_FD_194541 | JGI IMG/M metagenome (GOLD analysis project Ga0302279, IMG submission 194541) | Peat permafrost microbial communities from Stordalen Mire near Abisko, Sweden - III_Bog_N3_3 | ecosystem: Environmental > Terrestrial > Soil > Wetlands > Peat | place: Sweden: Abisko... | reverse complement strand
GATGCCGGCACCTTCATGGCCGAGGATCGAGGGGAAAATTCCCTCGCTGTCGAGGCCGTCGAGCGTATAGGCGTCGGTGTGGCAAATGCCCGTCGCCTTGATCTCGACCAGGACCTCGCCCGCCCTGGGGCCCTCCAGATCGAGTTCGACGATTTCGAGCGGCTTGTTCGCCTCGAACGCGACTGCGGCGCGTGTCTTCATACCGTTCCTCCCACTCAACGTTTCCTGCTTGAGCCTGGATACTTACGGTTCTGAAAATCCATCGTATGTCCAGCGAACCGCCTGCTCAAAAAGTCAGGCGTTCACCGCGCAGGCCGCAATGGGAAATTCCTGTAAAATCCGGGCTTGATATCCCGTGCTCTTCAAACAGAGCACGCTCGCATGCATTGTCAAGACGCTGGCTACGCAAGCACCCGCACCATGGAAGGGCCTGCGCGTACAGGTTGCGATGCGGCAAGGACCGTTGGCCGAGCGTCGGTGATCGATGCGCCCCAGCCGCCATTTTCTTTGAAAACCCGGGACGCAACGATGAATTCGGCGTAATAGTTAGTAGCGCATCAAATCGAGGACACCAGGAAAATGATTGAAATCATCCTGACCGTCTGTGCCATCGCCAATCCGAGCCATTGCGAGGAAAAATATCTTCAGTTCGCCTGGGAGGGCTCGCTCCAGCAATGCATGATGGCCGCCCAGCCCTATATCGCCCAGTGGATCGGCCAGCATCCGGCCTGGATAGCGACAAAATGGAGCTGCGACTATCCGGACAGCAAGAAGAGACAAATCTGACAGCGGGACGGTTTTCGATTCAATCCGGGCCGAAGGCGACGCCCCAGGGCAGTTCGCCGACCTGGATGGATTTAATGACCCGCAGGCTTGCCACGTCGATCACCGAGACGTCGTTCGAGACGCCGTTGGCGACCAGCAGATATTTCTCGTCCGGCGTAAAAGCGCCATGCCAGACGCGCTGGCCGACCAGCAGGTATTTCAGGACGGCGTGAGTGACGCCATCGACCACCGCCACCCGGTTGGCAGGCCCCAGATCGACGAAACCGAGCTTGCCGTCCCTGGTGATATTTATTCCGACCGGCTGGATCGCCTCGGACCGCAGTCCCGGAATTTCGAAGGTCACGGTTTGCTTGACCTGCCGCGTCTTGGGATCGATGATGGCAAGGCCGCCGCCGATTTCCGAACTCACCCACAATTCCGACCCGTCGGACTTGAATGTCGAGAAGCGCGGGCGCGACCCGACCAGGAGGTTAGCCAGGATCTCGCGGCTCTTGGTATCGATGAAATGGACCATGCTGGTGGTCTCGGACGTACAGATCAGGACCCTGGAATCCGGGCTGACCACCAGTCCTTCGGGTTCGATGCCGACCGACACCTCGCCGATGGCCGCGCGCTTGTCGAGGTCGATGACCGTCACCATCGCGTCATTTTCGTTGGCGACATAGAGGATCTTTCCGGCCGGATCGAGCGTGAATTGCTCAGGATCCGGACCTGACGGCAACTCGCCGGCGGGCGCCATGCTCTTGGCGTCGAACACCTGGATCGTGTCATCGTCGCCGAGCGCGACAAAGACCGATTTGCCGTCGTGCGAGACGGCGATGCCGCGCGGCCGTTGCCCGGTCTTGATGGTGGCGACCGTCTGCATCTTGTCGGTGTCGATCACGGACACCGAATTGCCCTTCTCGTTGGACACATAGGCAAGGAAGGCCTGGGCCGAATCAAACGAGAGCAAAAGCCCGATCAGGGAAAGGCCGAGGACTGCGATCCGGCGCAAATCGGACATGCGGTGTTCTCCAGGGGGCGAGCCGAGTTCAGGCAACTTGAATCCGGACAATAAGGCTCCGTTGCATCGATGGAACAGAAATCTGGCGCGCGATGACGGCGGCATTGGGTCTGAGCGCCACTGCCGGCCATCGCGGCGAACCGGACCGGAGGCATTGTTTGCGCGCCCTGATAAATGGGATAGCTTGCAGGCCAGTGAAAGCAGGTGAAAATGCCGGTATCAACCGGCATCGCCTGCACGGTTCGACAAGACCGCCGGACAAGCGATGTTGCGGTGCAATCGAGTTGCGGAGCCGGTTGCGAACATTGCATCTTTTGCGAACGTGGGAGGCATGTGTGCTCCGGTTTCTGGTAGGCGTCTGCGTCCTGATTGCGCTCTGCGGAGCGGGCCTGTCCGATCAGCCGCTGGAAATCAAGATCGGCTACCTGCGCCAACCGCCGACGAAAATCCGCTTATCGCTGATCGATATTCCCGCCGGCAATGACGGTCTCGCCGGGGCTCAACTGGCGGCCGACGACGACAACACCACCGGGCGTTTTCTCAACCAGCATTATACGCTGATCGAGACCTTGCTTGGCGAGGGTGACGATCCGGCCGCGGCGATCAATGCGCTTGCCGACCAGGGCGCCTCGTTCATCGTCACCAGCCTTGATGCCGACCGGCTGCTCAAGGCCGCGGATGCCGGCAAGCCGCGGGGCGAGACCTTGTTCAACGCCTCGGCGCCCGATGAGCGGCTGCGCGAGCAGGACTGCCGCGCCAACGTCATCCACGTGGCTCCCACACGCTCGATGCTCGCCGACGGGCTGGCGCAATATCTGATCTGGAAGAAGTGGCGCCGATGGCTGCTGCTTGCGGGCTCGCATCCGAACGACGTGCTGTTCGCCGACGCCTTGCGCCATGCGGCGACGCGCTTCGGCGCCAAGATCGTCGAACAGCGGGAGTTCAAGGACAATGGCGGCGCACGGCGAACCGACAGCGGCGTCGCCGAGATCCAGCGGCAGATGCCGGTGGTGACGCAAGGCGCGCCCGATTACGACGTGCTGATGGCAGCGGATGAAAGCGAGGTGTTCGCCGGCTATCTTCCGTATCGGACCTGGGATCCCCGTCCGGTCGCCGGCTCGGCCGGACTGGTGCCGACGACATGGGATGCGGCGTTCGATCAGTGGGGCGCCGTGCAGTTGCAGAACCGTTTTACCAAAACCTTCCAGCGCCCGATGACGGCGCATGACATGCAGGTCTGGACCGCCGTGCGCATGATCGGCGAGGCGGCGGCCCGGACCGGCTCCGGAGATCCCGCCAGGATGCTGGCCTACCTCAAGAGCCCGGAATTCTCGATCGCCGCCTTCAAGGGCCAGAAATTGACGATTCGTGACTGGAACCTGCAGCTTAGGCAGCCGATCCTGCTGTTCGACGGCAGGAACACGGTATCGGTCTCGCCTCAGGAGGGCTTCCTGCATCAGGTATCGGAGCTCGATACGCTCGGACTCGATCGCCCCGAGACCAAATGCACGCTGAAGCAGTGACGCCGGGCTTCACTGCCGCGCGCTTGTCCCCGGCGTCGCTCCTTGTCGATAGGCTGGGGCTAACGTTCCACGTCCTCCGCTGCGATGATCCGCTGGCGCAGCGCCAGGCGTACAAGCTCGATGTCGGAGGCGACGCCGAGTTTGGCGCGAATGAGATAGCGGGTGTTGGCCGCGGTTTTGACGCTGATATGCAGCGTCTCGGCGATCTCATCCACGGATTTCTCGGCCAGCAGCATGCGCAGGATCTCGAATTCACGCGGGCTCAGCGCGTCGACGGCAGAAGGCTCGTCGGCGAGCCGGTTGAGGGCGAGTTCATGGTCGATGTCGGGACTGAGCGCGATGCGTCCGGCCATGACCTCGGCGATCGCCCGCAGCAGCGTGCTTGGCGGACTGCTTTTCGTGATGAAGCCGCGGGCACCGGCCTTGATCGCCTGCACCGCATAGGCAGCACTCTGGTGCATTGTAAATACCAGGATGCGCGCGTGGCTGTCCCACTGCCGGATGCGCCGGATCGCCTCGACCCCGCCAATTCCCGGCATCGACAGGTCCATGACAACGAGGTCGGGCTTGGCCTCCTTGTAAACACGATAGGCGTCGGCGCCGTCGCCGGCCTCGGCGACGACCTGGAGGCGATCCTGCTTCTGCAGCAGCGAGCGATACCCCTCGCGCACGATGGCATGGTCGTCCGCCAGCATCACGCGCGTAACACGCCTGGCATCCGGCAAGTTCAAGGTTCCACTCCCATGTTGGGAATTGTCGCGACAAGCCAGGCGCCGCCCTCGGCCCGCCGGTCGAAACGCAGCGTTCCGCCGAGCGACACCACACGCTCCTGCATGCCGAGCAGCCCCATGCCGGCTTTTGGCGCGACGCCGCCGCCGGTCGCCTCACCGTCGTCTTCGACGCTCAGGACGATGTCGGTTTGTCCCGCCTCGAGGCGCAGCTGCACGCGCCGGGCCTGGGCGTGCTTCGCGGCATTGGTGATCGCCTCCTGGGCGATGCGATAAAGACTCGCGCAGACGCTGGGCGGCAGGTCGTCGACCTTGCCGACGATGGTGATCTCAAATCGCGTGCGGCCCTTCCCGAGGCCATTCCAGCTCGCGACGAGACTTTCGAGACTGACGGCGAGGCCAAGATCCTCGATGTCGGGTGGCCGCAGGCGCACCAGCGCGCCGCGCAGCGTTTCCATCAAGCCCGCCGTCGTGCGCGAGATGCCCCGGCATTCGTCCAGAAGCGGCGGACATTCGCGCTCGGCCGTATGGACGGCGGCGGCGGCCTGCGCCGCGATGGCCGCGAGCGACTGGCCGAACTCGTCGTGCAGCTCGCGGGCCAGATGGCGCCGTTCCGCGTCCTGCACGGCGATGAGCTTTCGCGTCAGCGCGTTGCGTTCGGCGAGGGTGGTCTCGAGCTTCTGCGCCAGCGCGTTGAAGACGTCGGAAATCGCCGAGAGCTCGGCCAGATCGAAACGCGGCAGGCGCGCGGAAAGATCGTTGGCCGCAAGCCGCCTCAAGCCGGTGCGAACGACATGGGTCGGCCGCAGGGCGCGGGCCAGCGCAGCGTAGACCGCAAGGCAAAGCCCGGCCAGGGCGAACGCCATGACGGACAGCAGCCGGCTCGCCTCGCGCCAGCTCTGGCCGATCTGCGTGGCCGGATCGATGGTCGCTATCGCCATGCCGCGGGCCTCGCCCTCGATCAGCAGCGGCATCGAGATCGGCTCGCCGGGGTGAAAGATCGCGCGATAGATCGCCGCGAAACTCTCCGGCGCAGCAATTTCGTCCGTCAGCGTTCCCCTGCAAATGCCCTGGCGGAAGCCGCCGGCCTTGTCCCGATAGGCAATGCACAGGCCCGGCTCCATCAGCGGCGTGGCGATCCGTTGCAGGTCTGGAGCCTGGTTCGGAGACAGCGAGAACCAGTGCGCCTCCGACTGCTGCAGCGCGATATCCCTGGCGACGATTTCGGCGATATGGCTCACCTTGGCCACGGCGGCACGGTTGCTGTCGAACAGGGCGTAGGCAGCGACAGCGAGGAAGCAGATCGCCGCCAGCGCTGCGACGCGCAAGGCAAGGCGCAATTTCAGATCGACGGTGCACGCGCGGCCCGCCATGAAACCGATAGCCCGTTGCAAGCTCACATCCATTGCCCTCGCATCTAGGCGCAGATTTTGACGACAGCAAAGCCGGACGAGACAAGATCGGGCATTTCACCCGGTCAATCCAGGGAAAAACTCCATTTCGTCAATGCAATGGACCGGCCGATATGTCGGCGACCTGCGACTGCGAGGCTCATCCATGCGCGGCACGGCTTTCATCTTCGCTCCCTTATGGGTGCTTGCGGCACTCGCCATCGCCGGCGCAGCCGAACCCGCCGCGCCGCCGCCGGTCAGGATTGCGGTGTTTCCGTTCGAACTGGAGGATTTCAGCGCCGCCGCGGCCTACGTTCCGCCCGACGATGTAGACCGCGAGCAATTGGGGCTTTCGACGCAGGAGGCGCGGCGGCTGATCGCGGAATCCGGACGCTATCGATTGGTCGATGTCAGTACCGCGAGCGATGAAGCGGCCAGGGCCGGCAAATTGCGCGAATGCGGCGGTTGCGAGGCCAGGATCGCCGCCGGCCTCGACGCCGACCAATCCATGATCGGGATCGTGACCCGCATCAGCCGGACCGACTACGCGGTCACCTACAAAATTCGCGACGCCCGGTCCGGGGAGCTCGTCGCCGTCGAGCAAACCGATCTGCGCGCGGGCGCCAACTCCGCCTGGAGCCGTGGAGCGCGCTGGCTGATCCAGCGCCGCCTGCTGGAACAGGCGGACTAGCGCTGGGACCCGCTTTCACTCCGTGCCATACTGCAGCGAATTGCCAGCCGACAGGAGCCCGCGCCCCATGAACATGTTGTTGGCACTACGGTCGGCGAGCGTCGTCCTGTTCGCTGCCGCGGCTTTCCATGCTGGTCTTGTTCGGCAAAGCCGGGCGCAGGGCGAGACCCCGGTGCTTGCGGTCGCCGAGATCCAGTATGTCGACACCTCGGGCGAGGTGGTCGATCAAAGTGCCGACCATGTCCGACGCCTGCGTGAATTCGAAGCCTCGCTGCGTACCGACCTGGCGGCAAGCGGAAAGATCCGAAATGTCGCGCTGGTCTGCCCGCCGGGCGCCTGTTCCGTTGGCGACATTCCTGTCGAAGAGTTGCTCGGCAAGGCGCAAGCCGCCGGCGCCGGCTATCTGCTGATCAGCAGCTTCCACAAACTCAGCACGCTGGTGCAATGGGCAAAATTCGACATCATCGACCTGCAAAGCCGGAATGTGGTTTTCAATCGCCTGGTCACCTTCCGTGGCGACAGCGACACCGCCTGGCGCCACGCGGAATCCTTCATCCTGCGGGAAATCCTGGAGCACGAGGACCCCTGAAGGGACCTCGTGCGCAGGGTGACCACCGGCATCAGTGGCGGACGTAATCGCCGGGCGCGTCAGGCAGCTTGTGGCCGTCGACGCCCGCGACGCCAATGCGCGGCGGCTCGCAGGGCTCGCCGGAATGCGCGGCGAGCCAGCTGGTCCATTGCGGCCACCACGATCCTTCGACCCGCGAAGTCGTCTTCAGCCATTCGTCGGGACCGATATAGGGCGCATCCGCCGCCTTGGTCCTGACCTGGTAACTATGCCCGGGCTGGCCCGGCGGCGCCACGATGCCGGCATTGTGGCCGCCGCTGGTCAAAAGGAACGTCACCTCCGCCTCGACCTGGAAATGTATCTTGTAGGTGGATTTCCATGGCGCGACGTGATCGCGCACCGTTCCGACCACGAACATCGGCGCGTGGATATCCGACAGCGCGATCGGCTTGCCCTCGACGAGGTAGCGGCCCTCGGCCAGGTCGTTGTCGAGGAACAGCTGGCGCAGATATTCGGAATGCATCCGGTAAGGCAGCCGCGTGGCGTCGGCGTTCCAGGCCATCAGATCGCTGGGCGGCGCCCGCTCTCCCATCAGGTAGTCGCGGACGATCCGCGACCAGATCAGGTCGTTCGAGCGCAACAGCTGGAATGAGCCGGCCATCTGGGTGGTCTCGAGAACGCCGTGTTGCCACATCATGTCCTCAAGGAAGGTGACCTGGCTTTCGTTGATGAACAATGTCAGCTCGCCGGCCTCGGTAAAGTCGGTTTGCGCCGCGAGCAGGGTAACCGATTTCAATCGGGTGTCGCCGTCGCGCGCCATGGCTGCTGCCGCAATCGACAGCAGCGTGCCGCCGAGGCAATAGCCCAGCGCATGAATTTGACGTCCGGGCACGATCTCCCCGATGGTCGAAACCGCGGCCTGCACGCCGAGCCTGCGATAGTCGTCAAAGGCAATGTCGCTGTCCCCGGCCTGCGGATTGCGCCAGGAGATCATGAAAACGGTAAAACCCTCGCCGGTCAGGAACTTGACCAGCGAGTTCTGCGGCGACAGGTCGAGGATATAGTATTTCATGATCCACGCCGGCACGATCAGGATCGGCTCCGGATGCACCTTGCCGCTGGTCGGATAGTACTGGATCAGCTCGATCAGTTCGTTGCGAAACACCACCTTGCCGCGGGACGTCGCGACGGTTTCGCCGACGACGAATTTCTTGTTTTCGTCCGGCCTGCCGCCGGACAGCAGGCGTATCCAGTCGCTGCACCAGTTCTGCCAGCCGAGGACGAAATTCTCGCCGCCGCTGCGCAATGTCTTCTGCAACACTTCGGGATTGGTCGCCGCGAAGTTCGAGGGCGCCAGCATGTCGAGCACCTGCCGCACCGAAAACTCGACAATCGCCTCGTGGCGCGGCGCAACGCCGCGGGTGCCGGAGGTGGCGTTGTGCCACCATTGCTCGTTGAGCAGAAACGCCTGTGCCAGCAGATTGAACGGCGGCTGCTCCCACTCCTCGCTGGAAAATCGATGGTCCTGCGGCTGCGGCCTGATCACCGACCAGGGCTTCTGGTCCGACCCTGGGCCGCCGAGCGCGGATTCCGAAAGCCGGCGGGCGCTGCGGAGAGCGTCCTGAACCATTTCGGTTTGCCGCTGCGGCGCCGCCGCCAGATGCGAGGCCCAGTCGATATAGGCCAGCGACAGCGCCACCGGCGATATGCCGCCGGTGAAACGGGCCAGCATCGCATGAAACGCGCGATCGACCGGATAGCGCTCCGGCTCGCGGCCGTCTCCGACGGCAGCCGCCAACCCGGCGGACGACCCTGCCGGCAGGCTGACGCTGCGGCCGTCGCCGCGGCACTGGGCAACAGCCGGCAACCGCGGCGCTTCAGTCTCTGGCAAGCTTAGGATTGCCGGCGCGGAATTCATCGCTCTCACCTCAGGCCGAAGGCCCTGTCATCCACTTGAAGGGCAGACCGTGCCGGTCAGCCCGGCGCCCGGCCGTGCAACAGCTTCGAGGCGGTCTCGATCAAGCGTTCGCCGTGCCTGAACAGCCGCTCGCTGTCGCGGCGGACAAAGTCGATCTGGTGCTGGCTGCATTGCTCGGACATCGCCTTGATGTCCTTGACCGAATGCGCTTCGGCGAGTTTGGAGGCCAGCTCCGAAAACAGATGAATCTCGGTTTGCGCCCGGTCCAGCATCTCGTTGCTGACGAATACCACCTCTTCCAGCATCGCCTTTTGCGCGCCAAACACCAAATCCATGACCCGGTTGCCCATCCGGGCAGGACGGGGCGCGGCATCGACCGCCCCTGCGGCCGGTTCCGAAGCCTCGGCCTGTTCAACGACTTCTGCCATGAGGACCTCCTTCATTCACCCGATGTCCAAACCTAGTCCCCGCCTGCCCCGATGCATTGAGCTCGATCAACTCAACGCAAAACCGCCTAGGCCGGAGTGCCCTGCGCCAGCGCGAACAGCGCGTCGCGCTTGCTGCGAATCTGCTCGGCATCGACGCCATGTGCGGCAAGATCGACGACGAGCCTGTCGAAGGCCGCCTCCGGCGTGGCGCCGATATCGGCATCGACCAGGGAACGGGCATAGGCTTCCGCGGCCGGCCCGGTCTCGCCGCGTTTGCCGGCGGCCCACAATCCGAGCATATGCAGGGCGCGCGCGCGTGCCTTGAACACGCGCTCCTCGTCATGCGCAAATTTCGCCTCGAAGGCCTCTTCCCTGCGGTCAAAGCTTGCCATCTTATGGTCTCCTTCGCCTAACCCATGTATTGGCCGCCGTTGATCGACAACGTCGAGCCGGTGATGAAACTGGCCTCGTCGGCGGCCAGAAAAAGCACGGCGCGCGCGATGTCCGCGGGCTCGCCCAGGCGCCCCACAGGTATCAGCGGCAGGATGCTCTTTTCCATGACATCCGCGGGCACCGCCTCGAGCATCTCGGTATGGATGTAACCCGGACAGATGGCATTCACCGTGATGCCGGCGCGCGCCGATTCGAGCGCCAAAGCGCGGGTGAAGCCGAGTTCGCCTGCCTTGGCGGCCGAGTAGTTGGTCTGGCCGAACTGCCCCTTCTGGCCGTTGATCGAGGATATGTTGATGATGCGGCCGAATTTTCGCGCCCGCATGCCTTCGATCACCGGGCGGCACATGTTGAAAAGCGCGTCGAGGTCGGTGGCGATCACGGCATCCCATTGCGCCCTGGTCATCTTGTGCAGGGCGCTGTCGCGGACGATGCCGGCATTGTTGACCAGAATTTCGATCGGCCCGGCGGCGGCCTCGACCTGCCGGATACCCGCGACGCAGGCCTCGAAGTCGCCGGCATCCCAGCGATGGACGGCGATGCCGGTCCTGGCCCGGAAGGCTGTGGCGGCGGCATCGTTGCCGGCATAGGTTGCGGTCACACGATACCCTGCGTGAAGCAATGCTTCCGAAATGGCGGCACCGATGCCGCGTGTTCCGCCGGAGACCAGTGCAACCCTTGCCATTTTACCCCCTCTAGCCCCTGATATCGGGCGCGTGACCCCTATCGGACAATTAGCGGCGGCAGGACCGCAGCAGGTTGAGGTGGATCAATTCATGCAGCGGTTTTCATTCTTTAATGAAGCTGCGGGCCGCAGCGGCGGACGCAGAAAGCGCGGAGGGCTGTCATGCTGAAAAATCTTCTGGTTCATATCCCGTCCGAGCGGTCGATCAGGCCGGTCGTCGATGGCGCGGTCTCGCTGGCGGTCACGCACGCCGCGCATCTGGATGCCGTTTCGATCGGCTTCGAAACCGCGAATGTGGGGCTGGCCATCGATGGCGGTGCCGCGATCGCGGCCGTGTTCGAGGTCGAGCGCGAGCGCGCCCTGGCGCGGGCCAACGCCGCGCTGGCGGTGTTCGAAACCGAGGCCCGCAACGCAGGCATCGAGTACAGCCTGCAGCCGCTCACGGGGATCCCGGCCGAAGCCGCGGCGGCCGTGGGCGCCTCGGCCCGGCTCTACGATCTGACGATCGTGCTGCAGCCCGAGTTCGACCTCGGCAGCTTCGACAACACCATACCGCAGGAAATCCTGTTTCAGTCCGGCGGACCGGTGCTGTTCGTTCCGTATACCCACAAGGGCCCGTTCGAGCCGCGGCATGTCGGCATTGCCTGGGATGGCAGCCGCCTGGCGGCGCGCGCGCTGCGCGACGCCGCGCCGTTTCTGGCCAGCGCCGAGGCCGTCACCATCATCAGCATCAACGAAGGCAAGACGCCGGCGGAGGCATCCGCTGCGGCCTTGCTGCCACATCTGGCGCGGCGCGGGCGCAGCGCGCGCGTCGAGGCCATGAGCGCCGACCGCGGCGATATCCAGCCGACGATCCTGTCGGTGGCGGCCGACACCGGCATCGATCTGATCGTGATGGGTGGCTATGGTCATTCGCGCCTGCAGGAACGCGTCCTCGGCGGCGTCACCCGCGGCATGCTGCAATCCATGACCGTGCCGACGCTGATGTCGCATTGATCGCCGTTCCGGACACCGCGCCACGGCCGAAGAAACGCGGCGGCGGATTTCGCCACCGCGTCTACGTCGTTCTCGAGCAAGGCGGCGCCGGCAATATCAGCCTTTTCCTGCACTGGTTCCTGATCGTTCTGATCGTCGTCACGCTCACCGCGACCGTGGTCGAATCGGTGCCCGAGATGGCGGCCGCCTATGCGTTGCCGCTCGGCGCGATCGAGTGGGCCGCGACCGTGATCTTCTCGCTGGAATATGCCGCCCGGCTTTGGAGTGCGGCCGAGCATCCGCTGCTGAAGGCCCGGGGCGAATTTTTCAGCCGGCTCGGCTTCGCGCTCAGCATTGCCGGGCTGATCGATCTCGCCGCCATCCTGCCGTTCTGGCTCAGTCTGTTCATCGCTTCCGATTTCAGGGTGCTGCTGGTGCTGCGGCTGGTGCGGTTCTTCAAGCTCACCCGCTACTCGCCGGCGATCCGCTCGCTGCTGGACGCGCTGTATACCGAACGCCGCGCGCTCGCCGGCTGCTTCGTCATCCTGCTCGGCACCGCGCTGATCGCGGCCGCGCTGATGCACCTGGCCGAGCGCAACGTGCAACCGGAAAAATTCGGAACCATCCCGGATTCGCTGTGGTGGGCCATCGTCACGCTCGGCACCGTCGGTTACGGCGATGCCGTTCCGGTCACCGCGCTGGGACGCCTGCTGGCCGGCGTGACGATCTTCGCCGGGCTGCTGATGATGGCGCTGCCGGTCGGCATTGTCGCCACCGCCTTCGCCAACGAGGTCCACCGCAGGGATTTCATCATCACTTGGGGCCTCGTCGCGCGGATCCCGCTGTTCAGCAACCTGACCGCAACGGAGATCGCGGAAGTGATGGCGATGCTGCGCGCGCAGAAAGTCGACAGCGGCACGGTGGTGGCCCGCCGCGGCGAACCGGTCCATGCGATGTATCTCATTTCCGACGGCGAAGTCGAGGTCAGGCTGCGGCACAAGCATTTCCTGCTCGGCGCCGGCCAGTTCTTCGGCGAGATCGCGGCACTGCGCCGTACCCGGCGTTCGGCGACTGTGACGGCGGTGCGGCCGACACGGCTGCTGGTTCTGGACACCGCCGATCTTCACGGACTGATGGATCGCCAGCCGACGCTGGCGGCGCGGATCGAACAGGCGGCGCGTGAAAAGCTCGGACATGCGCTCAATGCGACCGCCGGGGATCTCGTCGACGAGGAGCTCGCCGAGCCACCGTCCGACTAGACAAGGAAGCACCATCATGGCGAGTTCTCGCGAACAACGGATGATGCGAGCAAAGGGCAGATCGCCGCTTCCGCCTTCGCCCGGAGGCGGGCTTCGGCGGACAAGGTCGCTGCTCGCAAGGACGAACATCACGCATTCACTTCTCAAGCAGCCCTGGTCATCGCGGGCCCCGCGTCCATGACGCTTCGCGAGGCGTCCCCTAGGGTCGGGTTGACATGGAACAAAATATGAACAAATTTTCCGAAAAAGTCAAGGCTTCCTTCGAGGGCGGCGCCGAACCGAGCCAACCACCTTGATTTTGCGTCGGAAAATTTTTTCGCCGCGCCGGCTCCCCGGACCTCGCTTCGCGCCATCCGGCGCCACGCCGTAAAAATATCGAAAACAACCCCATGCAAAGTAGAATGGCACCGCTGGCAGGGATGCTTCGAGCGACCCCGCGAAGGCATTTGACACGCCGGGCAAATCACCTGCATATTGGCAGCATCGCAGCAATGCCCGCGCCGGGAAATCGGCCGCGGGCTTTTTCATTCGCCGGCAACGACGTTGCGGCCTCGCTGCGCGGCGCCAGGGCCCACGCGTTCGCGCATTACACCCCGAACGGATAGGTGTCGGGGAGTCCCCTGATCTCGGCGGCCTCGAGCGGGGTCACGGCCCGGCTATGATCGAACCAGACATACTCGTCGAATTGCTGCGGCAGGTTGGCGCGGAAATAGTGGCTCACCCGCTCGGTCTCGGGCCGGTAGATCACGCCGATCGCCCGTTCAAGGCGTTGCCTGCCGAGACCCTTCGAGCCGCACAGCTCGCCGCGGCCGCGCAGGCCAAGCATGAAACGCGCAAGGCCGGTGGCGTGGCAGAGCTGCTCATAGCTGTCGGGAAGCGCCGGCTGGACATTCTTTACTTCCATCGGGCCGTCCCAATCGGTCGCCGCGGCGACGGTCCCGCTGTGGGTACCAAAGCCGACCAGATAGGCCTGCTCGCCGTATTCCTTGCGGCAGAGTTGACCGATATTGTACTCGCCGCGGGCGGCCATCTCGGTGGCTCCGGCGTCGCCGACATGCGAGTTGTGCGCCCACACCACGGCCTTGCTGTCGGCGCCATGAAACGCCAGCAGGTTCTTCAGGGTTTCGAACATGTGACTGTCGCGCAGATTCCACGAGGCCCGCGAGCCGTAATACATGATCCGGTAGTAGCGTTCGGCATTGGCCACCAGACGCGCATTCTGCTCGGCGTCGAGGAACCGCTCGCCATCGTGCTCGGCGTAAGCCCGGCGCTTTGCCAGGAGGTCGGCGAGCGTGCGCACCACGTCGGACTCGCAGGTGGGATAGGCTCCGGTCAACGCGGCATGACCGTAGGTCGCCGGATCGCGCTGCCACGGCGTCAGGCAGCCGTAGCGTTCGCGCGCCACCCTTGCCGACTCGGGATCGACCTCGTCGAGATAGTTGAGAACCGATCGGATCGAATCATACAGGCTGTAGAGATCGAGACCGTGAAATGCGACGCGGGCATCGGCTTCCAGCGCGCCATTGTGCTTGCGCAGCCAGCTCACGAAATCGCGCACCTCGGTGTTTCGCCACATCCAGACCGGGAACCGGGCGAAGGCCGTCCATTCCGACGGCGGATACTGAAAATGCCGCACATAATGGTCGACCCGCGCGGCATCGGGCCAGTCCGCCTCGATGGCGACGAAGCGGAAGCCCTTTTTCACGATCAGCTCGCGGGTGATGCGCTCGCGCATCCGGTAGAATTCGGAAGTACCGTGGGTGGCTTCCCCGAGCAGCACGATGCGCGCCGATCCGATCCGCCGCATCAGCGGATCGAGATCGGCGGTCTCGATCGAGGCGAACGGCTCCGCGGCGTCCGCGAGGTCTCGCAGCAGCCTCTCCTCGTCGGGAGCAGCCCGCTGCGGCGGGCGTGCAGGTGCGCGCCGCGCATCCTGTTTTGGGGTTGCCCAGCCTTCCGCCCCGATCAACGGAACGAAGCGGACGTCGGCAATGTCTTCGCTGCGAAATTCGGTGCTCGAAATCCGGGTGACCCGGACCAGTTCCTGGCTGCGCTGATCCGCGCCGAGCGGGATCACCAGGCGGCCGCCGATCTTCAATTGCTGCTTCAGGCATTCCGGCACCTGCGGGCCGCCGGCCGCCACGACGATGGCATCGAACGGGGCATGTTCAGGCCATCCTCTGGTGCCGTCGCCGTGCAGGACGCGAACATTGTCGTAGCCGAGGCCTGCCAGCGTCGCCGCAGCCTTGTCCGCGAGCTGGCCGAGGCGTTCGACCGTGTACACATCGGCGGCGATCTCCGAGAGCACCGCGGCGGCATAGCCGGAGCCTGCGCCGATCTCGAGAACCTTTTCGCCGCCCTTGAGCATCAGGGCTTCGATCATGAAGGCGACGATGTAGGGCTGCGAGATGGTCTGCTCGCCGTCGATCGGGAGCGGCGAATCCTCGTAGGCGAATTCGCGGAGATTTTTTGGCAGGAACAGCTCGCGCGGCACCTTGCCGATCGCCTCGAGAACGAGCTTGTCGCGCACGCCGCGCGCGACAATGCTTCGCGCGACCATCTCCTCGCGCAATGCGGCAAACGGCTTCGATTCACCCGAGCGGTCTTCTTTCGGCGACAGCGATCCCATGACGGCTGCTCCTCCATGTCATGTGTTGAATACCTCGGGCGCATGCCGAGCCACGCTTCGGAGCGCTCCTCAAGCAACCGCCTTCGAACGGGGCGTCTCTTCGTGCGCGGCTGGCCGCCGCAAGGGCTCGAACTCCTCGGCCGTCAGGGTTTCCTTGGCGATCAGCAGTTCCACGCCGGCATCGAGATCGGCCCGGCGCTTTTCGAGGATCGCCCGGGCGCAGGCATCGCCGGCCTCGATCAGATCGTGCACCGCCAGATCGATCTCGCGCCTGGTGGCCTCCGCCGCACTGACGACCGCGTCCTGCATCGTCGGCAAGAAGGCCTGCGGCCGAGGCGCATAGGTCCGCTGTCCCAATTTCGCATCCATGCCGTATTTCGTCACCATCTCGATGGCGATCTCGGTGGCCCGCTGCAGATCGTCGGCGGCGCCGGTCGAGACGTCGCCGTCGAAGATCAGCCGCTCGGAGGCACGGCCACCCATCAATACCGCGATCCGATTCTTCAGTTCGCTCGCCGCCAGCAGGAAACGGTCCTCGGTGGGACGTTGCATGGTATAGCCGAGCGCGCCGACGCCGCGCGGAATGATGGAGACCTTTTGCACCGGATCGACGCCGGGCAGGCTCGCCGCCACCAGGGCATGGCCCATCTCGTGATAGGCGACCCTGCGGCGTTCCTCCTTGCCGAGTACCCTGCTCTTCTTTTCGATTCCGGCAACGATCCGCTCGATCGCAACCGTGAAATCATCCAGCGAGACCTCGTCGGCGTTGCGTCTGGTGGCGGCGATTGCGGCCTCGTTGATAAGGTTGGCAAGGTCGGCGCCGGTAAAGCCGGTGGTGAGGCCTGCGATCTTGTCGAGGTCGACCTCCTTGCCGATCCGGATCTTGCGAATATGCACCTTGAGAATGGCGGCACGGCCGCTCTTGTCGGGACGATCCACCAGCACCTGGCGATCGAAGCGCCCGGCACGCAGCAGCGCGGGATCGAGAATCTCGGGCCGATTGGTCGCCGCCAGCAGAATCACGCCGGCGCTGGGATCAAAGCCGTCAAGCTCGGCGAGCAGCTGGTTCAGGGTCTGCTCCTTTTCGTCATAGCCGCCGAAAGCGCCGGGGGAACGGCTGCGTCCGAGCGCGTCGAGTTCGTCGATGAAGATGATGCAGGGTGCCGCCTTGCGCGCCTGCTCGAACAGGTCGCGGACCCGGGCAGCGCCGACGCCAACGAACATTTCCACGAATTCGGACCCGGAAATCGAGAAAAATGCGACGCCCGCTTCGCCGGCCACGGCGCGCGCGAGCAGGGTCTTGCCGGTTCCCGGCGGCCCAACCAGCAGGATTCCCTCGGGAACATGTGCCCCGAGCCGGCCGTAGCCGGCGGGATTCTTGAGAAACGATACAACTTCCTGCAGTTCGAATTTGGCTTCCTCGACGCCGGCCACGTCGGCGAAGGTGACCTTGGTGTCCTTTTCGACATAGACCTTGGCTCGCGACTTGCCGATCGACATCAATCCGCCAAAACCCTGGCGATCCGCCAGCCGTCGTCCGAGGAAGATCCAGATCATGTAGAACATCAGGGCGGGCAACACCCACGACAGAATGGTCTGGATCAAGCCGCCCGAGGGCACGCCGGTCACCACGACCCCCTTGGCCTCGAGCTTTTCGGCCAGCGCCGGATCGACGCGCGCCGTGACGAAGGCCGATTTCCCGCTCGGCAGCCTGTCCTTCAATTTTCCCTGGATGGTATCCTGGCCGACCGCGACCTCGGTGACGCTGCCCTGCGCGACCAGCTGCTCGAATTGACTGAAGGGAATGGTGTCGATGGTATTGTAGGTCGCCACGACCCATTGCAGCAGCAGCATTCCGATCACGGCCATCACGATAAATCCCGTGGCCACGGTCTGCTTGCGCGAGGAAGGGTCGGACTCCATTTCGTTCTCCTGATTGACCGGAAGACCCTGCACAATAGATCAGGATGGCATCCGCGACGCTTGCTCTGGATCAAGCTCCGGGGACACCACCCCGGGCAGGACAACCGCATACGACTGAATTGAACCGCGCGTCGACTACGGTCGAGGCCTCGTACCGGCTCCCGGCCGGTCGTCCCTGCGCACGCAGGAGCGACTCGCTGAAACGCAACACACGCTCGCTGGCAGTGCCGCTACGGCTGCGCCGCCGCACTCAGCACGCGCGTCACCGCGTCCAGCAGTTCGACGCGGCCGACGATGCCGACCACGGAGCCGCCACACATCACCGGAAGCTGCGAAACATGGTGGGCATCCATCAATGCGACGACCTCGTCGAGGCTCGCCTCGACATCCACGCAGACCGGGTCGCGGGTCATCGCCTCGCCGACCGACCGGGCACGCATGCGGCGGCGCACATCCGCGTTTTGGTCGATCCCGAGCAATTGTTCCAGCCAGTTGCCATGCGACGGGCCGGTATCGAGTTCGCTCCGGTGCAGGAAGTCACCCTCCGAAATAACGCCGACCAGCATACCCTCACGGTCGATCACCGGCAGTCCGCGCTGGTTGGTTTCAAGCAGCAAATGCGCGGCATCCAGCAGCGGCGCGTCGGGCTTGATGGTCGCGAAGGCACCGCGCATGATATCGGAGACGTTCATCGGCATCACTTTCGGCATCGGCCCGGACATGAAGGATTATGACATTAACGGCAGGCGAGCGAGGCCGATTGAGGTGGATCAAATGCCTTGTCGTCTGGCGACGATCATGGGCCTTGCACGACGTGCGAGGAGAATGCCTTTTCCACCTCGCCAATTTCCCGATCACTTGATCTTGCTCAAGCCCGCAATCCAGGGCTCGTGCTGATAGATTTCATCTTCAGGCTTTATTTTCCGAATTTCGTGAGGTGCAGGATGGCCGAACTTCCGACTCTGTCGATCTCTCCCGAGAAGGCGTATTTCATCGTCGCCAAGGCTCGCCAGTTCGACGTCAAGGACGGTCTCACCGACCCGGACTCGGGCTCCAACGGCAGCGATGACGGCATGCGTTCCGTGCTGGAGGATCGAGCCGACGACCCGGTTGTCTTTGAACTGACCAGCTTTATCCACGATCTGAACGACGATGAGCAGATCGATCTGGTCGCCCTCGCCTGGCTCGGCCGGGGCGATGGAGATATCGAGAATTGGGACGAGCTTCGCGCCGAAGCCGCCCGTGCGCATAACAAGCGAACCGCCGCCTATCTGTTGGGAATGCCGATGCTGGCGGATATTCTGGAAGAAGCGCTTTCGAAATTCGGCCATTCGCCCGAGGAAGTCGAGGCCGACCTGTTCTGAGCCGATTGGTCGGGGAAACCGATGCCGTACGGCGCCAATATCGACCTGCCTGCCTCGGTCCGCGACCACCTTCCGTCGCATGCCCAGGACATCTGGCGTGCCGCGTTCAACCATGCCTTCGCAGCCCATGCCGGGGATGTCCGGCAGGAAGAGATCGCTCACCGCATCGCCTGGGCGGCGGTCAAGCGAAGCTACGTCAAGGACGGGGATCGCTGGGTGCCGATCGAATGATATCCGGTGGTGGCCTCCGGGGCGCTGAATGGTCGTCAACGCCGCTCCGCTCTTCGCCCAGCTAGGGTTGTTTTATCCAGCGCGCGATCCTCGGCCAATTATCCTCGAGCGTCCGTTTACCCATGAAAAGCCCGAGATGATTGCTGGCGGCAATCTCATGGCGAAGATGTTCCTGCGGCGTTCCTGTCAGTCTCTCCACGGCAAGCAGTTGTTCCGGGGTAACCACCTCGTCGGCGCTGCCGGCAAGAAGATACATTGGAAGCCGCAGGCGAGAGAGGTCGATGCCTTGCCCCAGCGCGACGAAACTCCCCGAGACGAGTTCATTGCGCTTGTAGAGTCGCTCGACGACCTCGAGGTAGTATGTTCCGGGAACGTCGATGGTCCAGGCATTCCAGCTCCTGAAGCGCGCTTCGAGCCGGATGAATTCCGCCGAGCCCGGCGGCTCCTGCGTCTGCAGCGATTGGCGAATATCATTGCTATCGACCTCGCCGTTTCGCCAGAGCTTCGCGACATTGCTGCCGATGACGAGGCCGTGGCCGAGCTCGACCAGGCTTTGAAACATCGCCAGCGGAGTAGCCCTGGCGACAGCCGAAAGTTCGGATGGCCGCGCAGCGGTATCAACCGGCGTGCCGGCCATCACCAGCCTGCGCACCTTGGCCGGGAAGCGCCCGGCAAAGATCAGCGACAGCCAGCCTCCCTGGCACAGCCCGACCAGATCGACCAGGCCGCCGACATGGTCGACCAGCACGTTGAGATCGGCCAGATAGTCATCGATTCCGCGGAACCGCATGTCGGCGCTGGCCGAGCGCCAATCGACCATGAACAGCCGATCAATGCCGGCGCCGCGCAGCGCGGCAACGAGACTGTGCCCGGCGGCGAGGTCGGCGACAGCGCTGCCATGCAGCGCCAGCGGTGTGCACAGCAGGGTGGGGACGCCGCTGTCGACGACAGTAAAATCATGGAGCCGGACGCTCTGCAGTTCGAGCACCGTCTTGCCTGGCGTGGCTCCCTGCGGCTCCTGCGCCGCGTCGCCGCCGTCATCGAGTCCCAGGAACCGGGCCGCGATCGACGATGCGGCTTCGCCGGCCGACGCCACGGCAAGCGCCGGCCAGAAAAACGCCGCGTAGGGGAATTGACCTCCAACATGCCGATGCATTTGTTATAGGAATGCCCTGCTTCCTGCCGTTCACTTGAGGCAGATCAATTTCACCCCCGTCATTTTCGGTTCCGGGCCGACCGCATGGCAACTACGAGCGCCGGCATCCTGATGTACCGTCCAGACGGCGCCGGTATCGTCGTTCTCCTGGTCCATCCCGGCGGACCATTCTGGCGGAACCGTGATCTCGGCGCCTGGTCCATCCCGAAGGGGGAACTGGCGCACGATGAAGACCCCGAAGCCGCGGCGCGGCGCGAATTCAGCGAAGAGCTCGGCGTCGCGGCGACCGGCCCGCTGCGGCCGCTCGGCCAGGTGCGCCAGCGCGGCGGCAAATTGGTGTTGGCCTACGCGCTGGAAGGCAATCTTGATGTAAGTCGCGTGCGGAGCAACGAGGTCGGCATTGAATGGCCGCCGCGAAGCGGCCGCATCATGCAGGTTCCCGAGATCGATCGCGCGGCGTGGTTCACCGTTCCGCTCGCGCGGGAAAGGATTCTCGCCAGCCAGCAGCCGTTGCTCGACCGGCTCGAAATGCTGCTGAAGGACGGGGCTTGGCGCTAGCGCAGCGGTTTTTAAGTGAATCACGCCAACCTCATCCTGAGGAGCATCGCCACCGGTTCGCGCGAATGCGCCCGATGACAGGCTCCGCCGATGCGTCTCGAGGCCTCATCCTGAGGAGCATCGCGGAGCGATGTGTCTCGAAGGATGGCCGCGGGCAAGGCCGTGCCAAGCTGCCATCCTTCGAGACGCCCAGCTTCGCTGGGCTCCTCAGCATGAGGTCCGAGCCCGGTGACTTCAACCGGCCTTTGCCCATTCCTCGTCTTCGGGCGAGTTGAAGGAGATGCCCGACATGGCATCGAACAAATAGATGTGGTCATGGACCAGCTTGACGCCGGCGACGTTTTCGGCGGCCACGATAATCGCCTTGCGGAAACGCTCATCGGTGATGATGCCGCTGAGATGCACGATCCCATCGCGGACGATGACGCCCAGCTGCGCCGGCTGCCATTCGTTGCTCTCGATCGCTGCGATCACCTGCTGCCTGATCTGATCGTCGTCGGTGGTCGGGACCGGAATATCCCGAGCCAGACTCGCAACCGCACGAAGCAGGTCGGAGCGCGACACGATGCCGACAAGCGCGTCTCCGCGCATCACCGGCAGGCGCTTGACGTTGCGGCGCTCCATCAATTGCACGATGTCCTCGAGCAGCATGTCGTCCGTCGCGGTGCAAAGCTCCGCCGCCGGTGTCATGATCTCTCCGACCTTGCCGCCCTGCTCGTGCACGAATTCGGTCGCCGACCGTCCCGGACCGAGCAGCATTTTGAGCCACCGCCCCCGTCTCCTTTGCGTCCCGATTTCGCCACGGTGAATGAAATCGCCTTCCGAAACAATGCCGACCAGCTTGCCGTCATCGCCGACCACCGGAACGCCGCTGATGTGCCGTTGCAGCATCAGGTTCGCGGCCTCGAGGATCGGCGTATCCGCTTTCACCGTCGCGACCTTGCGGGTCATGATTTGATGCACGCGCATTTGAAACCTCCAAGGCTCGTTTCAGGCCGCCTCAGAAGCGGCGGAGCGACGATCGAATGCTGCGACGCCGCGAGCTGCTTGCTGCAACCTTCGACATTTCGGCCATCCGCATCCGGGCAGTGAACGCCAGGAACGCCGAAACCGATACAAACGCCAATGTCATGATGGATGTCATGTTCGCTCTCCAGATCGATAATCCGAATAAAGCATACTCCGCTGCGCACCTTGCGTTAGGTCAAATCCACGCGAAATCTCGCTGACCGGCATATGCGAAGGGCAGCATTGCGAGCACCGTTGCCGATGACCGTCGCCTTGATCCTGATCAACATGACGGGAGCAGATGCCGGCAACATGAAATCGGCAAACGTCGACCAGCGGAGGCGAAATAATGATTGGGATAACCTTGAGCTCCGAGCAAATTCGCACCGCACCCGCGGAGGTCCGGCGCTGGATCGAAGCCGAGGTATCCGCCTCGCTCGGGCTTCCGGCCCCCGCCGTTGCCAAAAAGCCGCAGCAGGGGCAATTGGCGGCCTGCAGCGCCGAGGAGGTAGCCGCCATCCTGGCCCAGGTTCAAGGCGTGCTGCCCGTAGTCAATGTCCTGTTCGAATTCGGCCGTCGAGGCGCCGTCATCGGTCCCTCGCGCGTGGAAGCTTTCCGGCTGCTCGACATTGCGCAGCATACGCGGCTGCAAAATATCAACCAGGTCGTCGCCTGCCTCAACATCATCAACGAGGTCCTGGGCCGGATACGGGGAGACGGCAGCGCACAATTCTGCGCTTTCGACCGTGACGGCCACTGCTTCGTCGCCCTGGAAACCCAGGAAAACATCCTTCATCTGTGGCAGGACCTCATTGCCGGCCAGCAACTTGGACCCGGCGCGCACGAGGCCATGACGGCGGAGGGCATGCCCTCGTGGACCGCGCCGGCAGCCGATCCGCGCGCGGCCGGCCCCGCCGACGCCACCCCGGTCAAGCCCATGGCTGCCCCCGTCTTCAGCGAGACAGAAGCCGCCCAACCGTAGATCCGCGGTATCAGCATGTTGCCGGCGGCAACCGTTGCCACAGCACAGGTGACAGAATAGCCGCTGCCGCGGCCCTGCGGGATCCAAAGGAACGATTCAAAGAGGATGACTGCATAGATGCGCTCGATAGGTTTGATTATCGCGCTGCCGCTGATTTCGCTTTTGATGTCCGCGGATGCTTTCGCCGCGGAACAGCGACTTGATTGCGTCTTGACCGACACCGGCGAGCAGCTCGCCTCCAACAATGGCGCCGTCTCGGTTGAATTCGACGAAGGCAGCAAGGCTCTCAGGGCACAGGACGGCAGCCGAACCTACAGCTTCAACAACGTGTCGATCAGCAACATCGCCATCAGCGGTGATGTCGACACGGTGAGCCTGGGCATCGACCGGTCATCCTGGGGCATCGTATGGCAGCAATACGGAGCCAATAAAGTCGTCACGGAATTCGGACAGTGCAAGCGAATGAAGGCCGGCGACTGAGACGGCAGGAGGTTACGATGGATGCCAGTTCGGAAGCGCCGCCTGCCGACGCCGCGGCTTCCCTCGCGAAACTTCCGGCGCTGCGCGTCGCGGCAGCCGGGATCAGTCCCGGCATACGCAAATATTGGCCTGCCGCGACAATCGGCGGACTTTGCATCATCATCGGCATTGGCGTGCTGTGGTGGTCGGTCAGCGGCAAAAGCCCCATGAACTACCTGACCATGCCTGTAACGCGCGGCACAATCTCCCACACGGCGACGGCTACGGGAACGGTCAACCCGGTGCTTACGATCATCGTCGGCGCCTACGACTCCGGAATCATCCAGAATATCTATTGCGACTACAACACCCATGTGAGGGCAGGTCAGGTCTGCGCCAGGATCGATCCGCGGCCCTATCAGGCGGCGCTTGATCAATATTCCGGTCAGCTTGTGCGCGACCAGGCGATCCTGGGCAAGGACCGCATGGACCTTGCGCGCTACCAACAGCTGGCCTCGCAGAATGCGATCGCCCGGCAACAGGCCGATGATCAGGCCTATATCGTCAAGCAGGATGAAGGAACCGTCAAGCTCGATGAGGGCTACGTCGAAAGCGCCAAGGTCAATCTCGAATATACCAGCATCGTTTCGCCGGTGGACGGCACACTGGTATCCCGCAATATAACCGGCGGCCAGACCATCGCTTCCAACTTCCAGACCCCGACGCTGTTCCTGATCGCCACCGACCTCAAGCGGATGGAAGTCGACACCAATACCAGCGAGGGCGACATGGGCGGCGTCAGGGAAGGAGACCAGGCAACCTTCAGCGTCGATGCTTTTCCCAAGCGGATTTTCCAGGGCACGGTGACGCAAGTTCGCAAGTCTCCGAACACGGTGCAGAACGTGGTGACCTACGACGTCGTCATTGGAGTCGATAACAGCGATTTGACGCTAGTGCCGGGGATGACCGCGTCCACCCAGATCGTGATGGATTCCCGCAGCGACGTCCTGCGCGTGCCCGATCAGGCGCTGCGCTATACGCCCGGCGGGCTGTCAGCTGTCGCGGCCGAAAATGCCCCGCCGGCAAATGCAAGGGTGCGGGTCTGGGTGCTGCGCGACGGCGCGCCTGTCGCGGTGGCTATCGTGCCCGGTCTGGATGACGGCAATTTCACCGAGATCGTCAACGGCGATCTCCATCCGGGAGATCAAGTCATTACGGCGGAGAGCGGCCCGCAAGGCAGTGCTCCGGCGAGTTCGCCGCCGCCGCGCTTCTGAACGGGTGGTGATGGAACAAGACATGCCAATGCCGGCGAATCCCGTCATCAGGGTCGAAAACCTGACCCGCACTTTCATGCTGGGCGACGTCAAGGTCGAGGCGCTGCGTGCAATAAACCTTACCGTCCAGCGAGGCGAGTTCGTCGCCATCATGGGCTCGTCAGGTTCCGGCAAGTCGACGCTGATGAATATTCTCGGCTGTCTCGACCCCCCGAGCAGCGGCCGCTATTTCCTGGAAGGCGTCGATGTCGCGAAACTCGGCGAATCCGAGCTTGCCAAAATCCGCAGCGAACGGCTCGGCTTCGTGTTTCAAAGCTTCAACCTGCTGGCCCGCACCAGCGCCGTCGAGAATGTCAGCCTGCCGCTGTATTACGCCGCCTCGGGACCGGTGCGAAGCAGCGTTCGTCTCCAGAGCGCCCGCGCCATGCTGCGCTTTGTCGGCCTCGGCGAACGCGAGCGCAATACGCCCGGCCAGTTGTCCGGCGGTCAACAGCAGCGTGTCGCCATCGCGCGCGCGCTGATCAACTCGCCCGGTCTCCTGCTTGCCGACGAACCGACCGGCAATCTCGATACCCGAACCTCGCACGAGATCATGGAGACCCTGGTCTCGCTCAATCGCGACCACGGCCTGACCATCGTGCTGGTGACGCATGAATCGGATATCGCGGCCTTTACCGACCGGATCGTGACGATGCGTGACGGCGCGATCATATCGGACGAACGGGTCAAACACCCAACGGCAGCCAAAGTTGCCGCCGAGCGCAAAAGCACCGGATTTTTCAAGCCGCACGCGGCGCAAGCTTCGCAAGCTGGAGCAGGTCCGCATCTGGCATTCGGGCTGATGGTGCTCGCGGCAGCGGCCCAGGCGATCGGACGCAACAAGATGCGTTCCGCGCTGACCATGCTGGGCGTATTCATCGGAGTCGCCGCACTCATCACGATGGTAGCCATCGGACAAGGCGCCAACGAGGCGGTTCGCCAGCAGATCGAGAGTCTAGGCACCAATATCGTCGTGATCCTTCCCGGCGCGGTGACGTCCGGCGGCATCCGCGCCGGTTATGGCAGCGCCAGCACGATCACCGTCGCCGACGCACGCGCGATACGCCGCGACGATCCCGCAGTGGCGCAGGTCGGCTACCTTCTGCGCCAGCAGGCCCAGGTGCAATACGGGACCCAGAACTGGACGACGAACGTCCAGGGCGTCAGCGTCAACTATCCTTCGATTACCAACTGGCACATTGCTGCGGGCCGGGCCATCACCGCCGAGGACGAAAACAACGCCGCCCTGGTGGTGCTGATCGGGCAGACGGTTTATCGCGAAATTTTCAATGCCGGCGAAAATCCGATCGGCGCCTTCATCCAGGTCAAGAGCCAGCCACTGCTGGTGGTCGGCGTGCTTGCCGCCAAAGGCCAGTCGCCCTTCGGAACAGATCAGGACGATTTGATCATGTTGCCGTTCTCGACGGCGGAGCGCAAGGTGCTCGGCGTGGCGGCGCCGACCCAGGCGCAGACACCGCTGAACTGGCCGTATCTGCCGCCGCCCAACCCGTACAATCTGCAGGCGCGGCTAACCGGTTTCGCCAATCAGATCTACGTCCAGGCCGTGAGCCAGGCGCAGATACCGACCGCCATCCACCAGGCAAGCAATACGCTTGTTCTCCGTCACCGCATCAAGCCGGGCGCTGTCAACGACTTCGAAATCCGCAATCTCAGCCAATTCGTCGAAACCGCGGAGAGCTCCGGCCGCATCATGGCCCTGCTTCTGGCGGCGGTGGCTTCGATATCGCTCATCGTGGGGGGTATCGGCATCATGAATATTCTGCTCGTGTCGGTGACCGAACGGACCAGGGAAATCGGCCTGCGCATGGCAATCGGTGCGCGCCGGCTGCATGTGCTGCTGCAATTCCTTGCCGAGGCCGTATTCCTCAGCGTCAGCGGCGGTCTCGCCGGCATCGTCATGGGAATTGCGACGTCGCTCGGTATTGCCGCCATCACAGGCTGGCTGGCTCCGATTTCCACCACGGCGGTCGCCGGCGGATTCCTGTTCTCCGCCGCCGTCGGGGTATTCTTCGGGTATTATCCGGCGCGCAAGGCTGCCCGGCTCGATCCGATCGAGGCGCTGCGCTACGAGTGAGCGGAGCGACGAGGACGACGCGGAATTGATCCAGCTCAGGGCATCCCGGGCACGCGGGTGATCAGCTGGCTCGCCGGCTTGAATGAGGGCTTCATGCGCAGACTGTTTGTTGCCTGCTTTGCGATGGTCGGCTGCGCGGCGCTTGCCGCCGCACAGCAGCCGCAAGCCACCGGCACCTCCGACGACGTGGAGAATGGTCATCACCTGGCGGCCCTGGTTTGCTCGAACTGCCATGTCGCCGGTCCCGATCAGCTCGTCGAACCGATCCTGCGGCCGCCGGCGCCGTCATTCGAGTCGATCGCCCGGCGCAACACCACCAGCGCCGATGCCATCCGGACCTTCCTCGCCACGACCCACCGGAACATCAGCAACCCAGGCGGCATGCCGAATCCGCAACTGCTCGACTACCAGGTGAGCCAGGTGACGGCCTATCTTCTGAGCCTGCGCGAATCGCCGGCCGCCTCCCCTGGTCGCAAGCCGGCCGCGGTGCCGTCAGGACCGTGCCGCGCCGAAATCGCGCGTCTGGAAACGCTCCTCACCCAGGCACGCGCCAGCGGGCGGAGTTTGGGAAGCACACCCGAATCGTCCGCCGCGCGACTTCACCGTCAGCCGACGCCGCAATCGGTGGAACAGGGCGAACGCGAGGCCGAAAAGGCGGTCGAAACGGCGCTCGCGCTTGCCCGGAAACTGGAGAAGGAAGGGCTGGATGCCGAATGCGCCGCCATGCTCAAGAAAATCGAACCGTCATTCGGCTCGCGCTGACAGGCATGGCATTCGACAGTGTCCTGATCCGGAGCCGCACGGAAGTCTGACCCGTCTTGATGTCCGGCGATCAGCTGGCTTGAGGGAAATGTCGCCTTGCGCAGCAACGCACCGTCTCGATGTGCTGCTCGGCGGCGATCCTGGACAGTTGCGGTACCACCTCGTCGAAGTGCACGTGCTCCAGCAAATCGAAGCCGGTGGAACGAAAGACGTGCGTGTCCTGCAATACCTGCATCGCGTTCCAATTGCCGCTCTTCACCAGCGCCGGCAACGGTGCTCCCGAAACCGTGATCATGACCGCTTTCCTTCCGGCAAGCAGGCCGCGCACGACACCCTTGTGCGATTCATAGGCAAAACCGCGCGCGAACACCCGGTCTATATATCCTTTCAGGATCGCCGGCATCGACAACCACCACAGCGGATAGATCACGGTGAGGACGTCCGCGGCGCGAACGTCATCCTGCGCCTTCAGCACCGCTGCGGGGACCAGACGGCCCTCGCCGATCGGTGCGATCTCCTGCGCGGCCAGAACGGGATCAAATCCCATGCGATACAGGTCGCATGTCTGCTGGCGGTGCCCAAGTCTCTGCAATTCGTCGGCATAACTGCGCGCCAATCCCATGGTAAAGCTATCCGCGGATGGGTGCGCAACCACGATGAGATGGTTCATGTCGCCGGGGCTCTTTGAAGGGGGGCTTGGAGCGCGCATAATCGGCGCTGCGCCCGACGGCCGGTGATCGCTGCATTGCAATCCACTTGATCAGCCTCCTGTCGAAGCAGTGATCAATTGCCAGTCTGCCTTGGGCATGGCGGCGGTCGTTGATCCTGATCAACTGTCCAGATCAGGGCCGCCATTCTTTGTTTGCTCCCGCAAGCAGTGGCGGAACAAATTGGGCATTCCGAAGCCGGATAAAATCAAACCCGCCGGCGCGAGCCGGCGGGTTTGATCCTTCATGCTCATGCGAAATTCCTGATGCCAGGTTCGGGCGATCTGGACCCGGCGACGGCGATCAATCGCAAACCTCGACCATACGGATGCGCCAGCCGTGCCGGGTGTGGACCCGCTGCCGCACCAGGTAGCAGCCGCCTTCATCCTCGTAGTAGCCGCCGAAGGGATAATAGCCGTACGGTCCATAGAAGCCGGGTCCCCAGCCGCCACCGCCCCAGCCGCCACCGCCCCGGAAGCCGCCGCCGTGAAAGCCGCCGCCGCCGCCGTGCCCGCCGCCGCCGCCGCCGTGACCGCCGCCGCCATGGGCCGACGCGGCGGTGGTCGAAGCCAGGCCGATTGCCGCGAGGGCAAATATGGCGATCATCGTGTTACGCAACATTTCATTCTCCTTCAGAGATTGCCCCAGATTGAGGCTACCCGTTCCCGGCCGGGCTGTCTTGATCCTTGTCAAAACGGCCTTAACGGCATCGGCCCGCATCAATCCCCATGGTCAAACACCACGACGCCGCGCAAATTCCTGCCCGCCTCGAGATCGGCATAACCGGCGTTTATTTCATCAAGCCGATAGGTTCGGGTGATCAGCTGGCGCAGCTTCAACGCGCCGGCGCGGTAGAGCGCGAGCAGTTCGGGAATCTGCCGGCGCGGGCTGGCAAAGCCGTAGACCGATCCCATGATGGCCTTCTGGGTAACGAACAGTTCAAGCGGCGGAATCCTGATTTCGGTCACGCTGTCGGGGGTCAGCGCGGTCACCACGACATTGCCGCCCCGGGCCGTCGCCCGGAAGGCCGAAGGCAGGGTTGCCGGCGGATCGATGCAGACAAAGGAGTGATCGACCCCGATTCCGCCGGTGCGCTGCAGCACCGCCTCCGTCAATGCCTCGCCCTGGGCGTTGACCGTATCGGTCGCGCCAAACTCCCGGGCCCAGTCGAGTTTTGCCTGGACAATATCCGCGGCGATGATCTGGCCGGCGCCGCACAGCCGGGCGCCCTGGACCACGTTCATTCCGTCACCGCCGCAACCGACGACGAGCACCGTTTCGCCGGGCCTGACCCGGGCCCGGTGGCGCGCCGCGCCGACACCTGCCGTCACGCCGCAGGCCACCAGGCTGGCAAGATCGAACGGGATATCCCTGTCGATGACCACGACGGAAGCCTGGTCGACCACGGTGCGTTCGGCGAAGCCGCCGATCATGCAGAAGGCGCCGACCGCGTTGCCCTGCAGGTCGCGCCGGCGATAGCTGCCATCGAGCTGCGGACCCTGGGTAATCCCCGCCCCCCTGGCACAGAGATGATGCAGGCCCCGGCGGCACCAATGGCATTGACCGCAGCCCGGGATGAAGGTGAGGACCACGTGATCACCAGGCCTGATGCCGTCGACCGCGGCTCCGACAGTCTCGACGATACCGGAAGCCTCGTGGCCGAGCACCATCGGCCGCATCGCCACCCGCCGCTCGCCGCGCATCACATGATAATCGGTGCGGCACAATCCGACCGCGGCGACCCGCACCATGACCTCGGTGGCACCGGGAGCATCGAGCGCAATGCGCTCGATCGACAGCGGCGCACCGACGTCGCGAAAAAGGGCGGCCAGCGATTCCATGAATCATGATGCAACAGACGAGCCGCGGCAGGCAACCGCGAACCGCCCCCGCGGCTCACCTGCCGCGACCTCACAATTCGAAGCTCTGGCCAGGCAAGGGCATCTCGACCTGGGTGTTGCCGAGATGCGTGGCAAACCGGCTCATGGCCGCTTCCTCGCCGTGGACCAGGAAGGTACGTTTTGCCGCGGTCTGCTGTTGCCAGATCAGCAGTTCGGCCTGGTCGGCATGGGCCGAGAATCCGTTGATGGTGTAGATCCGGGCCCTGACCGGCACCTCCTCGCCGAAGATCCTGACCTGCCTGGCGCCGTCGATGATGCGCCGCGCCAGGGTGCCCCCGGCGGCGTAGCCGACGAACACGACAGCCGAATTGTCGCGGCCCAGATTATGTTGCAGGTGGTGCCGCACGCGGCCGCCGGTGCACATGCCCGAGCCGGCCATGATGATGGCGCCGCCGCGGATGTCGTTCAGCGCGACGGATTCGGCGGACTCCCGCGTGAAATGCAGGCCGGGCAGATCGAACGGGTCGTGGCCGCCCTGGAACAGTTTCGCGGTCGCCGGCTCAAAGCACTCGGGATGGCGCCGGAAGATCTCGGTGGCCGAAATCGCCATGGGCGAATCGAGAAATACCTGGGTCGATCGGGCGAGCCGCCCCTTGCCGATCCCGTCGCTCAGGAAAAACAGCAGCTCCTGGGCCCTTTCCAGCGCGAAGGTCGGGACGATGACGTTTCCGCCGCGCCGGAACGTCTCGGTGATGGCTTCGAACAGTTCGTCGATCGACGGGCCCAGCGCCTTGTGCAGGCGGTCGCCATAGGTGGTTTCCATCACCACATTGTCGGCGCGGGGCGGGATCGCGGGGCTGCGCAGCAATACCCGCCCGGCGTTGCCGAGGTCGCCGGAAAACAGCACGCTGGCGGCGTGATGCGGCTCGGCGAGTTGCAGGAAAATGCAGGCCGAACCGAGAATATGGCCGGCGTCGACGAAGGTGGCGCTGACGCCGGGCGCCACCTCGAGAACCTCCCCGTAAGCTGCCGTGCGTCCGAAATTGTCGAGGCAGTTCAGGGCGTCGAGGGTCGAATAAAGCGGCTTTTGCGCGTCGTGATTGGCATCGCCATGACCGCCGCGGCGCGCACGATGCCGCGCGTCCTCCTCCAGCAGATGGGCGGCATCCAGCATCACCAGCCGCGCCAGTTCGCGGGTGGCAGAAGTGGTGATGATTTCGCCGCGAAACCCGCGCCTGGCCAGCAGCGGCAGGCGTCCGCAATGATCCAGATGCGCGTGGGTGAGCAGCACGTAATCGATGCCGGCGGCGTCAAAGCCGAAAGGCCCGGCATTTTCCTCGTCCAGCTCGCGGCTGCCCTGGTAGAGCCCGCAATCGATCAGGATCCGCTTGCCGGCACATTCGACCAGATGACAGGAGCCGGTAACGCCGCGATCCGCGCCATGGAAGGATAGTTTCAAGACAGTCTCCCTGTATTTCCTGGTACTCACCGAAAAATTGCACGGGGCGAAGCGGCGGCTTCGTGATGCAGTCGGTCATGGTGCCGCGTGCAACGGCTGCCCGCTCGCATCGTGCCAATGCAGGATGCCGTTCCAGATTTCCTCGGCGGTCTCGGCAAACCAGAACAGCTCCCGGTCCTCCGGATCGATGACACCTTCATCGACCAGAAAATCGATATCCACGGCGCGACGCCAATAGGCCTCGCCCACCAGCACGACGGGCATCGGCTTGATTTTGCGGGTCTGAATCAGGGTCAGCACTTCGAACAGCTCGTCCAGCGTGCCATAGCCGCCCGGGAATGCCACCAGCGCCTTGGCCCGCAACAGAAAATGCAGCTTGCGCAAGGCGAAATAGTGAAAGCTGAAACAGAGCTCGGGGGTGACATAGGGGTTCGGATATTGTTCATGCGGCAGGCTGATGTTCAGTCCGACGGACTTGGTTCCGGCGTCGAAGGCTCCGCGGTTGGCGGCCTCCATCATTCCGGGTCCGCCGCCGGTCACGATGGCGGTGCGGTGCTTGCGGACACCGGGATTTGCCTCCCCGACAAGGCGCCCGAACTCGCGGGCCACTTCATAGTAACGGCTCTTGGCAAGTATTCGCTCGGCAATGCCGAGCTTGCGTCGGGTGTCTTCGTTGGCCGTGTCCGCCGCCAACGCCGCGCGCAGCGCCTCCACCTTGCGAAGCGCGGCCGCCGGCTCGCGGATCCGGGTGCTGCCGAAAACCACGATGGTCTGCTCGATATCATGCGCGCGCAACAGCAGTTCGGCCTTGAGATAGTCGATCTGCAGCCGCACGCCGCGCAGGTCGTCTTGCGCAAGAAAGGCCGTATCGGTGTCGGCGGGCCGGTAGCTCGGGCTATCCAGGATCGCCTGGACCCGCCGCAGGGCTTCCGGATCTTCCTCGACCGCCTTCGGTCGCTGCCAGGGCAGCGCCTCGCGGCGCTGATAGGGATGGGCCGGCGTCGGAATTTCCGGATGCTTCTTCATCGATGGTTGGACCAAGCCACTTTCAGGATTGCAGGGACCGCGCTGGGCACGTTGACCCTGGATCGAGTCCGCACCCTGCCCGTGCAGTCAAGCTCCGGGTTGACCTGAATCAAGTGCCGAATATCACAGCGGCGTAGCGTTCACGCGTCGATACTTGGAGAAACGATCAATGCGCGCGCACCAGATCATGACCAGCAAGGTAATTTCGGTCACACCCGGCACATCCATCGTCGATGCCGCCAACACCATGCTGCAGCATCGCGTCAGCGGGCTTCCGGTGGTCGGTGACACCGGAGAGCTGGTCGGCATGGTCTCGGAAGGCGATTTCATCCGCCGCCAGGAAATAGGCACCGGGCGGAAGCGCGGCCGCTGGCTGCGGTTTCTGGTCGGATCGGGCCGGGAGGCGGCCGATTTCGTGCATGAGCGCGGCAGCAAGGTCGGCGAGATCATGACCCCCGAACCTGTGACGGTGACCGAACAGGCCACCCTCGACGAGATCGTCACGGTCATGGAAAAGAACCACGTCAAGCGCCTCCCCGTGATGAGCGGGGCCCGGCTGGTCGGAATCGTGACGCGCGCCGACCTGTTGCAGGCGGTGGCCGATCTCGCCCGCAGCGTGCCGGACCCGACCGCCGACGACGACCATATCCGCAACCGCGTCTTCGCCGCCATCGAAAGCAATGACTGGAAGCCGGTTGCGCTCAGCGTCACGGTGCGCGACGGCGTCGTGCACCTGGGAGGCGTGATTTCCGAGGAACGATCGAGGCAAGCCGCCATTGTCGCGGCGGAGAATATTCCCGGCGTCAAGCTGGTTCACGACCATTTGTGCTGGGTTGACCCGATGTCCGGCGCGTATCTCTATTCACCCGAAGATGAGCAGTCAAGAAGAGCGATCTAGCTCGCCAACCAACGGAACAACATCATGCAGCATCATTTTCACGCGGTGGTCTGGATCGACCATATGCAGGCGCGGATCTTCCATATCGGCTTGTCCGGAGCCGATGAGGCTACCCTGCATCCGCAGTTGCCGACCCGGCATATTCATCACAAGGCCAATTCGATCGGCAGCGGCCATGTCCACGAAAGCGCGGAGTTTCTCAAGCAGGTCATGGAAGCCGTCAGCGACGCCGGCGAGATCCTGATCCTCGGGCCGGCCGGCACCAAGGGCGAACTCGCCAAATATATCCGCGAACACGACCCGAAGATGGGCGCCAGGATTGTCGCGGTCGAAGCCGCCGATCATCCCAGCGATCCCGAGATCGTTGCCCACGCCAAGCGGTATTTCAAGATCGGCATCGTCCGCGCCGGCGGCGAACGCGGGTAGCCGCTTCGGTCGATTGATGGGACAAATCCGTGCTCCGCGAAATTTTCGAGCGCTGCATCGGTTCTTGACGCGGATCAATGTGTTTGCCGCACGGGATCGGAAGATAGGCCTGCAGACAACCCGTCTATGGAGGCAGCTCATGAGCGAATCCCAGCTTCGCCAGGATATTATCGACGAGTTCGAGTTCGATCCCAGCTTCTGCGGCGAGCATGTCGGCGTCGCCGTCGACAAGAACGTGGTGACGCTGAGCGGACACGTGGACAGCTATGCGCAGAAGCTTGCCGCGATCGCGGCGGCACGTCGCGTGAAGGGCGTGCACGCCATCGCCGAGAATATCGAGGTCCGCTATCCCTTCCAGAGCAAGACCGCCGACGATCAGATCGCCCGGCGCGCTTCAGCGATCCTCAATTGGGACGTCATCGTTCCCTCGGATTCGGTCGATGTCCTGGTAAGGGACGGATGGATCACGCTGACCGGCAATGTCGACTGGAACTACGAAAGAACCGCGGCCGAAGACGATGTGCGCAAGCTCTCGGGCGTCGTCGGCGTTTCCAACGAGATCAAGATCAGACCGCACATCGACGCAACCGACATCAGGACCAAGATCGAGTCCGCGCTCAAGCGCCATGCCGAGATCGAAGCCGACGCCATACGTATTACGGTGCAGAACGGCAACAGGGTGATCCTGGAAGGGAGCGTCGACAACTGGGATGAACGCCACAAGGTCGAAAACGCGGCATGGTCGACCCCGGGGGTGGCGTCCGTCGACGATCGCCTGACCATCGGTCTGTCGTAATTACCCGGCAGGCGCAGAGCGTGGGATATCCGCGCGGATGAGGCGGGCTTCCGTCACTTCATTCTCGACTTGAGCTTCATCGCCTCGCCATCGACCACGAACTTGCCGTAACCGTGATGATGGATGGTCTTCGGATTACGCTGGCCTGGATCGGTCCAGGCCTGCACCACTTCGAGAATGAACAGGTTGTGCCGGGTGACCTGGCGGCTGTCCACCACCTTGCATTCGAGATTGGCGAAACATTCGGCGATCAGGGGCGCCGCCACGCGCGCGGCCTTGTGCGGCGTCAAGCCGAATTTCTCGAACTTGGCGACGTCGCGGCCCGAGCAGTTTCCGACGTCCACGACTTTTTGCGCAAGGTGCAGCGCCGGAAGCGCGATCACGCACTGCTTGGTCGCCCGCAGCGCCGCAAAGCTGTAGTCGGCGCTGCTGACGACACAGGCAACAAGCGGCGGCTCGAACTCGACCATCATGTGCCAGGACATCGTCATGACATTGGCGTGGCCCTTGCGGGCGGTCGTCAGCAGGACGACCGGGCCCGGTTCAAGCAGCTGATAGACTTTTGCGAGAGCCAGCTCTTTCATCGATGGTCAGCCTCGGGCCCGTATCGGCGGCAGCGGGAGGGGTCGCGACAAGGCCAGGGATTCATGCTGCAGGCTGCCAGCAGCGCCTTGTGAAAGCGTCCGGTCAACCCCGGGGCGGCTTTTCGCCGCCGGACCGCCAATCGAAGATCCCCCTGTGCCGGCTGTTTCGCCTGTCCGGTCTCCGAGACTGGCTGGACAAGCCTGAGGCTGCCCTCGCCCTACGCTAGGCCCTGGAGCGGAGCCGGGCACCTCCGGGAAACTACCTAGGGTGGCCCCCCTAAGATAAGGCACGAAATTTCGGCGGCCGGCGATCTGGACTAGCAATTGGCCATCAACCCCGGCAGGAGATGGCACATGCTCACCCAATCGATCAGCACCCCCGTCATCGGTCACAAAATCAACCCGGCCGGCCGCGGCGCCGAAGATGTGTTCTGCATGGTCACCGGGCATGCGGGCCTGGTGGCGACGGAATTCACTTACGGAAAAGACGAGGAAATCTATGGCGAGGACGAACCTTCCGATTACGTCTACCAGGTGATCCGCGGCTCGGCTCGAAGCTACAAGCTGCTTTCGGATGGCCGGCGCCAGATTGGTGCATTTTATCTCCCGGGCGACGTGTTCGGTCTGGAATCCGGGCCGGTGCACCGCCTCGCCGCGGAGGCCATTGTCGATACCACCGTGCGCCTGGTGAAGCGTCGGAGCCTCGAAGAGGCCGCCGGCACCACCGCCGAGGTTGCCCGCAGCCTGTGGTCGATGACAGCCGGCGAACTGCGCCATGCCGAAGACCATATGCTGCTGCTTGGCCGCAAGAGCGCCATGGAACGCGTCGCCAGCTTCCTGCTGGAAATGGATCGTCGCCTGGCCGTGACCGGCATGATGGCGCTGCCGATGTGCCGCAGGGACATCGGCGATTATCTGGGCCTGACCCTCGAAACCGTATCCCGCGCGCTGTCGCAACTGCACAGCCAGGGCGTGCTGGGATTTTCCGGCGCCCGCCAGATCGTGCTTCGCAATCGCCAGCGCCTGCGGAACATGGACGCCTGACGGCGGTTTTCTCCCCAAAGGGTCACATGGAGGCGTTGATGAACCATTCGATCTACAGCGCGGACCGCACCACCCATCTGAAGATTGTCGCCATGGCGCTCGCGGCAGCCATCGCCGTGGCGGGTGTCGGTATCCTGGCCCACGCCAATAGCGGTGGCGAATACGCCCAGATCGAGCGCGTCCTCAAGGCCGGCAGGCCGGGCACCCAGGCCGACGGTTTGCCAACGCGTTGCCTGTCCGGCCGGGCGGCTTGTCCGGCTTGATCTATCGCAACTGGCTTCCGATTGCATTTGGTACCCAACTGACATGATCAAGCGCTCCGATCCATGGCATACCCGCTCCACCGTCAGCAGATTCGCGCATGTCTTTGAGCGGACCGGGCTCGCTTTGGCCGGCGGGTCGTGTGGCCTGTTCGTCGCTGCCCAGGTGGCCAGGACCAACATCGACCTGCTGGGTTCGGGCGGCGCCATCCTGGTGATGATGCTGTATGGCGCACTCGGCTTCTATCTGGGGATCGATCTGCCGCCGGCGCCCGAGCATCTGGTCGAGCTGCCGCTGCGGCCCAGGCACGTTTCCAAGGCGGACGCGGTGGAGCTGCTGAGCGCGGCCGGCACTTTTCTCACCGCCGCCGCGGCGGTTGTCGCGGTTTGCGCCATCATTCTGGATGAGATTACCGGCGTGAGCGGGACGTTCCTGATCGGCGCCGGCTGGGCGATCGGCGCCACCATGCAGATTGCCGCCGGCATCATTGCCCGCGCGCGCGGAGCCGATCAGTCGGTGCCCTAGCCGCGTCCGACAGGCACCGCGGCGGTGCCGCTGGTTCCCGATTGACCGGACGCCGCAGGCGTAGAACAATTCGGCCCTACCCGCCAAAGCTCTCCTGGCCGCACCTGAAAACGCGATGCCGGCGGTTTTGAGAACGGTCAACGCGAGACAGCAAATGTCAAAAGATCCCGTCAACTGGATGTTGTCCGAGGCCATCGATTCGCTGGCCCGCGCCGAACGCATGCGCCAGCAGTTCTTCAGCCTGCAACCTTCGGCCGGGCCGCAGGAATCCTGCTGGGAGCCTCCGATCGACGTGCTGGAGACCGAGCGGGAAATCCTGATCCTGGTGGCGCTGCCCGGCGTCGATCCCAGCGCCGTCGAAGCCGTGATCGACAACGGGGTCCTGGTGGTCAGCGGCCGCCGCGTGCTGCCGGTCGAGCTGCGCAATGCCCTGATCCACCGCCTCGAGCTGCCGCAGGGCCGTTTCGAGCGTCGCATTGTGCTGCCCAAGGGGCGTTACGCCGTCAGCCGCTTCGCGGTGAACGGATGCATCGTGCTGCGGCTTTCAAAATCAGCCTGAGGATGGTCATGCCACCAACCAACGAAGATCGCACCGCGGCCGATGCCGGATCGGTGCCGATTCCCACCGATGCCCTGATCATCATCCCGGTGCGCAACACCGTGCTGTTTCCGGGGGTGGTCGCTCCGATTACCATCGGCCGGCCGAAATCGATCGCCGCGGCACAACAGGCGCTGCGCGAGCAGCGGCCGGTCGGGATCCTGCTGCAGCGAAATACCGAGGTGAACGACCCCGGCACCGACGATCTCAACCGGGTCTGCACCATCGCCAACATCATACGCTACATCACGGCGCCGGACGAAACCCACCATATCATCTGCCAGGGCATCCAGCGCGCCCGTGTGCTCGACTACCTTCCCGGAACGCCGTTCCTGGTGGCCCGGGTGCTTCATATTCCGGAACCGACGACCACCTCGCCGGAGATCGAGGCGCGGTTTCTCAATCTGCAGCGGCAGGCCATCGAGGCGGTGCAATTGCTGCCGCAGGCGCCGCCCGAACTGGTCAACGCGCTGCAGTCCGCCACCTCGCCCGCCGCGCTCGCCGACCTGACGACGTCCTATCTGGACATCAAACCGCAGGACAAGCAGGAGATCCTGGAGACCATCGACCTCTCGGCTCGAATGGAAAAAGTCTCGCGTCATCTGGCCGAGCGGCTCGAAGTGCTGCGGCTGACCCATGAGATCGGCCAGAAGACCCGGGCGACCTTCGATGAACGGCAGCGCGAGGCCATCCTGCGCGAGCAGATGGCCACCATTCAGCGTCAGCTGGGCGAAGGCGACGGCAAGGCGCAGGAAGTCGCCGAACTGAGCGAGGCGATCGCCAAGGCCCAGATGCCGGCCGAGGCGGAAAGCCAGGCGCGAAGGGAAGTGCGTCGCTACGAGCGAATGCCGGAGCAGGCCGCCGAGGCCGGCATGGTGCGCAGCTATCTCGACTGGCTGATCGAGCTGCCATGGGCGCCGCCGGCCGACAAGGCCATCGACATCGCCGAGGCGCGCCGCATCCTCGACGAGGATCATTTCGGCCTGGAGAAGATCAAGAGCCGGATCGTCGAATATCTGGCGGTTCGCAAGCTGGCGCCGCAGGGCAAGGCGCCGATCCTCTGCTTCGTCGGACCGCCCGGGGTCGGCAAGACCTCGCTGGGGCAGTCGATCGCACGCGCGATGGACCGTCCGTTCGTCCGCGTCAGCCTGGGCGGCGTTCACGACGAGGCGGAAATCCGGGGCCACCGGCGGACCTATATCGGCGCGCTGCCCGGCAACATCATCCAGGGCATCAAGAAGGCCGGATCGCGCAGTTGCGTCATGATGCTCGACGAGATCGACAAGATGGGACGCGGCATTCAGGGCGATCCCTCGGCCGCGATGCTCGAGGTGCTCGATCCCGAGCAGAACTCGACGTTCCGCGACAACTACCTCGGCGTTCCCTTCGATCTCTCGCGGGTGGCGTTCATCGCCACCGCCAACATGCTGGACACGATTCCGGGGCCGCTGCTGGACCGCATGGAGATCATCAGCCTGCCCGGCTATACCGAAGATGAAAAGCTCGAGATCGCGCGACGCTACCTGGTTCGTCGCCAGCTCGAGGCCAACGGCCTGAAGCCGGAGCAGGTCGAGATCGACGCCGAAGCGCTGCGGCTGATGATCAAGGGCTATACCCGCGAGGCCGGCGTGCGGGCGCTGGAGCGGGAAATCGGCAAGGCGCTGCGCTACGCGGCGGTACAGATCGCCGAGGGCAGCTCAGATCGGGTCGTCATTGCCGCAAAGGACCTTGTCACCGTTCTCGGCCAGCCCCGCTTCGAGAACGAGATCGCGATGCGCACCAGCATTCCCGGGGTGGCCACAGGGCTGGCGTGGACGCCGGTCGGCGGCGATATCCTGTTCATCGAGGCGACCCGGATTCCCGGCAAGGGCGCCCTGATCCTGACCGGCCAGCTCGGCGAGGTGATGCGGGAGAGCGCGCAGGCGGCACTGACGCTGGTCAAAAGCCGGGTGACCCAGCTCGGCATCGATCCCGCGCTGTTCGAGAAAAGCGACATCCATGTCCATGTGCCCGCCGGGGCGACGCCCAAGGACGGACCGAGTGCCGGGGTCGCGATGTTTACAGCGCTGGCCTCGCTGCTCACAAACCGCACCGTGCGAAGCGACACCGCGATGACCGGCGAGATATCGCTGCGCGGCCTGGTGCTGCCGGTCGGCGGCATCAAGGAGAAGGTTGTCGCCGCGGCGGCCGCCGGCCTGACCCGGGTGATGCTTCCGGCGCGCAACCGCCGCGACTTCGACGACATTCCGCAAGGCGCCCGCGACAAACTGGAATTCATCTGGCTCGAGCGGGTCGATGATGCGATGGCTGCGGCTTTCGAGACAGCTACCCCTGCGGCGGCGGCCGCCAGCTGATAGAGCGACGGCGCCATCCTCGGCGCCGGCGGACACGCCGTTCCGGACCATGCTACAATGCCGTCAGATGCGGAATTCGGAGACCGTCAATGCGCGCCCACCAGATCATGACCCGGCAGGTCATTACGGTCAGCCCCGAGACTTCCATCATCGAAGCCGCCGACATCATGCTGCGGAACCACATCAGCGGCCTGCCGGTGGTGGCCGAAGGCAGGCTGGTCGGCATCATTTCGGAAGGCGACTTCATCCGCCGCGCGGAGATCGGAACCGAACGCAGGCGCGGCCGCTGGCTGCAGCTATGGGTGGGCCCCGGCCGGATCGCGTCCGACTTCGTCCATGGGCGCGGCCGCAAGGTCGGCGAGATCATGACGCCCGATCCCGTCACCCTGGTGGAGGATTCCCCGCTGCAGGAAACCGTGCAGATCATGGAGAAGCACCATGTCAAGCGACTGCCGGTTCTGCGCGGAGACCGGCTCGTCGGCATCGTGACCCGGTCCGACATTCTTCACGCGGTCGCGGATATCGCCCGCGACATTCCCGACCCCAGCGCCGACGACGATCAACTTCGCGCCAGTATCGTCGCGGCTGTCGAACAGGCCGACTGGTCGCCTTGCAGGTTCAACGTCACCGTGCGCGACGGTATCGCCCGCCTCAGCGGCATTGTCACCGATGAGCGCTGCCGCCAGGCGGCCATCGTCGCGGCCGAGAACGTGCCCGGCGTCAGGCAGGTTCACGATCATCTTGCCCTTTATCCGCCTCCGGAGGAGGATCTCGGCGGCGGCGATTTCGTTTCATTGCAGAGCCAGCCATCGACCGTGGATGACGAGCCGCTCTGACCGGCTGCGGGCTTCCGGACAAAGGGCCGACCGATCATGCTTGTTGCACGAAACCAGGCCGGCGCCGTCGCGGTTGATGCAGATCAAGCCGGCCGACCAGTCTTCGGGCATCTTACCATCAGGAGTGGTGGCAGAGAATGATACGCCGAAAAACCTTTTCGCCGGTCGTTGGCGGCCGGATTGCGGCTACCTCGGGCAACCGAGCCGTCACGGCCGGGCGCGCGGTGACGCTGGGCCTTTCCGCCGGGCTCGTCCTGCTCGCAGGGATGGGAGCCGGTTGCGCGCAGAGCATCGACAATGGCCGGCGGCTGTCGGACCGGTGGTGCTCGGAGTGCCACGCCACCGGCACCGATCCGGCCAAGCACGGCAAAACCATTTCCTTCGCATCGATTGCGGCAAGGCCAACCATCACCTCCGACATGATCGTCTCGTTCCTGCTGATGCCGCACGCGACGATGCCGAACCTGCCGCTCAACCGCAGCGATGCCCAGGATATCGCGGCGTTCATCATCGACATGAAGAAGAAGTAGCGGCTGGCGGCAGGGATGCGCCGCGGCGTGAGCTGCTACAGCGATTCCCCTGAAACCGATCCTACCATCTATCCCTGTCATTCCGCGCCCGCGCAGGCGCGCGCCCCCAGATGTGCGATCGGACATTGGGGAATGACAATTTTTGTTTGATCGCGACGAAAGTTTCGAACTTGAAGCGCCCCGCTAAATTAGGGCTTGCCCTGCGCCGGAAACACCTGGTCGCTGAACGGCGACGCGGTGGGGACCCGCATGACGATGAATTCACGTCCCAGCGACTGATGGCAGGCGTTGCATCCGACCGTGAGTTCGCCATAGGCGGTCGCGAACTGGCGGCTGTCCCTTGCGGCGATCGCCTCGGCAAGGGACTGGACCGAGCTTGCCATCGTGGTGACGTTGCTGACCGGAATGCCCGGATACAGCGACGCGGCTTCCACCAGGCTGTCCTTGAGCTGGCGAAGCTCGAAAGCCGCAAGCTCCCAATTGGGTGACGCGCCGGCGAACCACAGCTTCATGTGCCGCAACTGGGCCGTACTCATGATATCGGCCAGCCGCGGGACAAACCGGTCATCGGCATTGCTCCCGGACTGGGCGACGGCCAACGGAGCTGACCAGCAAACCGCCAGCAGCGCCACAACTGATCCACGCAATCTCATTCGATCCTCCGCCTGCCGCTGGCATGGCACACGGCGGCGATTTTGACAATTGACGTATTACCGACGGCCGCCTTGCAGCCGATCAAGCTCCCGGCTCGCACCTGTCACGCCGACTGGGCGACGACGGAGCGGAAACGCATGATAGCCAGGCTGAAGAACAGGGCCCCGATCCCGGCGACCGCCAGGAATTGCGGCCACACCACCGCCAGCCCGGCACCGCGGTAGAGAATGGCCTGGGCGAACGCCACGAAATGCGTCGATGGCGACACCTGCATCGCCGTGGCAAGCCAGACCGGCATGCTCTCGAGCGGCGTATTGCTGCCCGACAGCATGTTCATGGGCAGGAACACCAGCATGTAGAGCAGGCCGAGCTGCGGCATCGAGCGCGCCACCGTGCCCAGAAAGATACCGATCGCGGTGGCGAAGAACAGGTAGATCACGACCCCGACCAGGAACAGCGGTATCGAGCCGGCGATCGGGATTCCCAGAAGCGTGCGCAGCACGACATAAAGGCTGAGGCCCACGGCCACGGCGATCACCAGGCCGTTGGCCCAGACCTTGGACATCGCGATCTCGAACGGCGTCAGCGGCATCACCAGCAGGTGATCCATGGTGCCGTGCTCGCGCTCCCTGACCAGTGCCGCGCCGGCGAGAATGATGGCCAGCATGGTGATATTGTTGATGATCGCCATCACGCTGGTGAACCAGGCCGTGGTCAGGTTCGGGTTGAAGACAATTCTCACGTCGAGATTGACCGTCGACAGCGGCACCCCCTCGGCATGGGACAGGAAATCCGCGATCTCGGTGGTGATGATCTGCTGCGCATAGCCGGAACCAAGCCCGGCCTGCACCATCGCGGTCGCATCGACGTTGATCTGAATCCCGGGCTGGTATCCGGCCAGAACATAGCGCTCGAAGTCGGGCGGGATATCGACCACGAAGGTGAATTTTCCGCCGTCCATCGCCGGAATGATGTCGCGCTCGGCGATCTCCTTCGGCAACTGGAACAGCGGCGGAAAGAATGCGTGGGCGATCCGCCGCGACAGCTCGGAGTGGTCCTCGTCGACGACCGCGATCGAGGCGTTGTGAAGCTCCTGCGAGTTGCTGCGCGCCTGCAGGATCACCGCCAGCGAAAACGCATAGGTTACCAGCGCCAGCAGCACGTAGTCGCCGAGGAAGCTGCGCAGTTCCTTGACGCCCAGCCAATAGATGTTTGCCGCCTTCCGCATCATGACCTGCCCTAGCGCTCCTGCCTGCGAAGCAGCAGGACGCTCAACAGCGTCAGCACCGGGACAAAGGCAGCCAGCGCCAAGAGGTCGACGCCCAGGTTCGAAAAGCCCAATCCCTTGGTGAAGGTGCCGACGCTGATCGGAACGAAATAAGTCATCGGGAAGCCGCGGCCGATGATCTGGGCGCCGGCCGCCAGCGAGGACACCGGCGTCATCATGCCGGAAAACTGCGTCGCGGGCAGAACCGTCAGGATCGCAGTACCGAACAGCGCGGCGATCTGGGTGCTGGTGAACGCCGAAATCAGCATGCCATAGCCGGTCATGGTCGTCACATAGAGCAGCGCGCCGAGCAGCAGTGTCGGAAAGCTTCCCTTCAGCGGGACCTGGAAGACGAACAGCGCCAGCAGCAGCATCAGGGTGAAGTTGGCCATCGCAACCGCGATATAGGGCAGCTGCTTGCCAAGCAGGAATTCCAGCCGGGACACCGGCGTCACATAGAGGTTGGTGATGGAGCCGAGTTCCTTCTCCCGCACGATCGCGAGCGCCATCAGGATCGCCGGAAACAGCCCGAGCAGCAACGACATGTCGGCGGGCACCATCGCATAGATGCTGTCGAAATCCTGATTGTACTTGAACCGGACCTCGATGTCGGCTGGCGGCGATGCGGAAGCCACCGTGGTCTTTACCGCCGGATCGGCCAGGTACAATTGATGCATGCCCACCAGATAGCCGCGAATGGTTTCGGCCCGGAACGGCATCGCGCCGTCGACCAGGGCGCTGACGAAAGCGGGCCGTCCGCGCTTGATGTCGCTGCCGAAATTGGGCGGGATTTCGATCGCGGCCGAAATGCTTCCGCTCTTGAGGCGGTTGTCGAGATCGGCATAGCTGTTCAGCGCGGGCTTCTCCACGAAGTAGCTGGAGCCCCTGAGCTCTTCGAGATAGGCGCGGCTTTCCGGGCTCTGGTCGCGATCCAGCACTGCGAACGACAGATTGTTGACGTCGGTGGAAACCCCGAAGCCGAACACCAGCATCAGCAGCGTGGTACCGAGCAGGCTGAACCCCAGCCTGATCGGATCGCGCAGCAGCTCCAGCGCCTCGCGGATGCTGCAGGCCAGCAGGCGCTGCAGGCTGAACAGCGCTCGCTCGCGCTTCGGCGTTTGCGGCGGCGCGACGGCGGGAACGGGTTCGGCGGCGGGTTGATCGATGACGGCGGCCTGGCTTCCCGTCGCTTCTTCGAGATAGCTGATGAAGGCGTCTTCGAGCGTGGCAGCGCCGCGGGCCCTGACCAGTTGCGCGGGCGTGCCGGTCGCCAGCACGCGGCCGGAATCCATCAGCGATATCCGGTCGCAGCGCTCGGCCTCGTTCATGAAGTGGGTCGAGATGAAGATCGTCACACCCTGGTTGCGCGAAAGATCGATCAGCGCCTCCCAGAAGCTGTCCCGCGCCAGGGGATCGACGCCCGACGTCGGCTCGTCGAGGATGAGGATCTCTGGCTGGTGCACGATGGCGATCGCCAAGGACAGCCGCTGACGGATTCCCAGCGGCAGGTCGAGGGTGCGCTGGTCGAGGTATTCATCGAGACCGAACTGCCCGACCAGTTCGGCGATGCGCTGCGTCGCCTTGGCGGCCGGCAGATGGAAAATCCGTGCGTGAAGCTCGAGATTCTGCCGCACCGTGAGCTCGGTATAGAGCGAGAACGACTGCGACATGTAGCCGACGCGGTAGCGCGAACTCATGTCGCCGGCCTCGAGCGGCTTTCCGAACAACAGCGCCTCGCCCGCGGTCGGCGGCAGCAGGCCGGTCAGCATCTTCATGGTGGTGGACTTGCCGCAGCCGTTGGAGCCGAGAAAGCCGAAGATCTCGCCGCGCTCGATGGTGAAGTTGACCCGGTCGACGGCGGTGAAATCGCCGAACCGGCAGGTCAGGTCGTGCGCCGAGATGATCGGCGCGCTGTCGAAGATCCGGCGCGGCGGTATCTCGAGGGCGTGGTGATCGCCGCGCTGCAGTTCCGGAAGCAGCGCGATGAACGCCTCCTCGACCGTCCTGGCGGAAGCCGCGGCCTTGAGTTCGGCCGGCGATCCCGTCGCCAGAACCTTTCCGTCGTTCATGGCCGCCAGCCAGTCGAACCGTTCGGCCTCTTCCATATAGGCGGTCGCCACGATCACGCTCATGCCCGGACGCCGTGCGCGGATGCGCTCGATCAACTCCCAGAACTGGCGTCGCGACAAGGGATCGACGCCGGTGGTGGGTTCGTCGAGAATCAGGAGATCGGGATCATGGATCAGCGAACAGCACAGGCCGAGCTTCTGGCGCATCCCGCCCGACAGTTTTTTCGCCGGCCGGCCTTCGAACGGCGCCAGTCCGGTGCTGTCCAGCAGTTCCGCAATTCGCCATCTGCGCTCGTCGCGGGATTGTCCGAACAGGCGGCTGAAAAACTCGATATTCTCGCGGACGCTGAGGTCGGGATAGAGGTTCTTGCCCAGCCCCTGCGGCATGTAGGCGATCCGCGGACATACCGATGCCCGGTGCCGCGTGTCGGAGATATCGCCATCCAGCACCATGGCGCTGCCGGACTGGTTCTGACGCGCGCCGGCGATGATGCCGAGAAGGGTGGATTTACCGACGCCGTCAGGGCCGATCAGTCCGACCATGCAATCGGCCGGTATCGCGATCGAGACCTGATCCAGCGCGATGACCTTGCCGTATTTCTGCGTAAGATGATCGAGGACGGCAACCGGTCGGCCCCGCGGGCTCATGGCGAGCCCAGCAGTTTTTTCGGCCAGGCGACAGTGGGGTCGGCGCGCAGATAGGCGACCCCGGGCAATCCGCTGCGCACCGAAGCGGCATGATCGCGCGAACGATCGGGATCGATCCGGACGCGGATGCGGAACATCAGCTTGTCGCGCTCGTCCTGGGTCTCCACGGTCTTCGGCGTAAACTGCGCCTGGCTGGCGAGGAAGGAGACCTTTGCCGGTATCGGGTTGTTCGGGTAGGCGTCGAGCACAATCCGGCCTTCGGTGCCGACCTTGATCCTGCCGGATTCCGGTGCCGGCAGGTAGATGTCCATGTAGACATACGAGATATCCAGCATCGTAAACACCTTGCCGCCGGCCGGCAGCACCTCGCCGATGTTGGCGACGCGATATTGGATTCGCCCGTCGCGCGGGGCCACCAGATCATTGTCCTTGATATTGACGGTGTAGAGTCCGACGTCGTGTTCGGATGCTTCCAGCGCGCGTTCGGCCTCCGCAACCCTGTTGGTTGCCGCGCTCAATCCGGCATTGGCGCCATCCAGGGCCTGCTTGCGCTGGTCGAACAGTTCCTTGGTGGCCCAGCCGTTTTGCAACAGCGCCTGGGTGCGATCCAGCTCCTGCGCGGCCAATATCTGCTGGGTACGTTGCTGTTCCAGATTGGCCTTGGCCTCCTCGATCGCGCGCTGCGCCTGCTTGACCTGGGCCTCGGACTTTCGCAGCGATTCCTGGAGATCCCTGGTATCCATGCGGGCAACCACCTGCCCGGCGCTGACCATATCGCCGATATCGGCACTCAGCTCAGCGATCCGGCCCGGAAATTTGGTGTCGATGTCGATCTCGTCGGCCTCCAGCCGGCCGTTGCCGTAACTGATGCCGGCGGGGAGTTGCGACTGCAGGTGTTTCCACCAGAGGAAGCCGCCGCCGCCCGCGGCCAGAAGCACCGCGACCAGCCCGACCGAGAATCGCAGCCGCCGCCGGCTGCGGACGTGCCCGAATGGCACCGTTGCCGGTAGATTGCCGGGAACGACGGCCGGAGGAGGATTTTCCGATTGAAGCGCGGCATCTTGGTCCGCCGGCGCGCTGTTGTTCGATTTCTCGCCAACCTTTTCAACTGGCCTCTGCAAGGTATTCTCCGCTAACCGATTGATTTATTGAAGGTTAGCACCTGCGGTCGGGCGGGTATTGAGCGATATCAAGCAAGGTCAGCGCCGCTGGCCTTAAATATAGTCAGGGGCGCCTGCTGGGAGCCATAAATCCGCGGCAACCGGGGACCGCGGCGTTGCTTCTTCCCCTGCCCCTCGCGGGCGCCAGGCGGCCCGCGCGCCTCAGACCTTCGGCGGCATTTTCCAGCCGCCAAAAGTCCGTTCGAGATGCTGCACCAGCGCCAGCGCGACGTCCTCGCGCCACGGCCGCGCCGCCACCTGGACGCCGATCGGCAGCCCCTCCGGCGAGGTGCCGACGCGCACCGTTGCGGCGGGCCAGCCGGTGAGGTTGTGCATCTGCGCGTAACCGAATCCGATTCTTCTATCGTCGTCGAAGCTGGTGCCATGCAGCAGCGCCGGATAAGGCATGACCGGCGACAGCAAGGCATCGTAGTCTTCGATGAAACGCAGCATCGAATTGCGAAACAGGTCCCATCTGGCGAACGCGGCCAGCGCCTCGGTGGTGTTGGGCATCGCCGGCGCCACCGCGACCGTCAGCGCCCGCTCGAACAGCGGCGAGATCTGGTCGGTCCCGATGCTCTTGAGGAACGCCCTTGTGCCGGCGCCGCCGTCGCCGCGGCTGATGTCGGAATAGACGGTGCCAGGCTTTGCCGCGTCCGGCGGCCGGTTTTCCTCGACCTTGACGCCCGCATCCGCCAACGCCCTGGCGGCGTCGCGGACCGCGGCCTTGATTTCCCGGGTCGGCGTGGCCACGCCATCGTCGTCGAAAACCGCCACCTTCAAATCGCGCAGCGCCACGCCGGCCGGATCGCCGAGCGGCATGCCGACGATCGCGTGATCGCGGAAATCCGGACCGCCGACGATCGGCAGCGCCAGCGCCAGATCTTCCACCTTTCGCGCGATCAGGCTGTCGTGAAACACCGGATTGCGCGCGCCCAGCGGCAACAGAAATTGTCCGGTCCGCGGCACCCGGCCCGCAGTCGGCTTGATCGCCGCCAGCCTGCAATAATGCGCCGGGATGCGGATGCTGCCGCCGGCGTCGGTGCCGAGGCCGAGCGGCGAACCACCGGCGGCAATGATCGCCGCCTCGCCGCCGCTGCTGCCGCCCGGCGTGCGGGTGAGATCGTAGGGATTATTGGTCCGCCCGTAGACCAGATTGTCGGTCTCGGCCGCGCCGGCGAGTTCGGGCACGTTGGTCTTGCCGAGAACAACGCCGCCCGCGGCGCGCAGCCGCGCCACCGCGGTGGCGTCGGCCTTGGGGACGAAATTGGCCCGGCCCTTGGTGCCGCCGGTGCAGATGACGCCGGCGGTTTCCAGCGTATCCTTGATGGTGAGGGGAACGCCATGCAGCGGGCCCTTGATGTCGCCGCGGGCGAGCGCGGCATCGGCTTCATCGGCTTCTTTCCGGGCGGAATCGGCGGTCAGCTGCACCACAGCATTGAGTTTTGGATTGACCGTGGCGATCCGCTGCAGATGCGCTTCGACGACTTCCCGCGAGCTGAATTGCTTCGACCGGATGGCCGCAGCCAGCTCACTGGCCGATGCCGCGGTGATGCCGTCGCTCGGGTTCGCGGCGGCTTCAGCCGAACTGATCGACGCGGTTCGCTGCGCCGCCGCGGCCGCCCCCACCAGCGCCAATGTGCCGAGAAAGTGGCGCCGCCCTATCTTGCTGTTCATCCGTGATCCATCTGTCTTGCCGGGAGGGCGACGCCGTCGCGATCGGCCAGGTTCGGACGATCCTTGAGAAATGATCTCGCTTCGTCAGACCGCCTTGGTGAGCGCGCCATCGATCACGAGGTTGGTGCCGGAGATCCGGCTCGCCACCGGGCTTGCCAGGAACACGACACCTGCGGCGACTTCCTGCGCCGTGCCCATCCGTCCGGTCGGATTCAGCGACATCGCGGTCTTGTAGAGATCGGGCATCCCGCGCTCGATATTCTGCCAGATGCCGCCCTCGAAATAGGTATTGCCCGGCGATACCGCGTTGACGCGGATGCCCTTGCCGATCAGCTGGCTGCTGAGCCCCTTGGCGTAGTGGATCAGCGCCGCCTTGAAGGCGCCGTAGGAGCCCGCGGCGAAATCGACCTCGAAGCCCGAGACGCTGGAGATGATCACGATCGAGGCGGATCCGGATTTCTCCAGATAGGGAACCGCCGCGGCGACGGAATTGACCGTATGCATCATGTCGGTGCGAAACGACTTCTCCCAGGTCTCTGGCGTATCGCCGACCGCCAGCGCGCTGACATTGCAGACGATCGCGTCGATGCCGCCGAGTTCGGCGGCCGCGCCCTCGACCCAATGCTTGAGCGCGGCGGCGTCGGCGACGTCGATCGCGCCACCCCATGACCTGACCCCCTTGGCGGCGAGGTCCTTCACCACCTTGTCGACGTCGGCGGCATTGCGCGCGCAGATAGCGACATTGGCGCCCTCGGCCGCAAACAGTTCGGCGACCGCAAGGCCGATGCCCTTGCTTGCTCCGGTCACCAGCACGTTCTTACCCTTCAGTCCGAGATCCATCTTGGCCTCCGTTGTGATGATGAAGCGGCTTCCCCCTGCACGGTTCGGCCGCTTTGCCGACTTACATCCTGGTCCAGTCGCCCGCGTCCTCGAAGGCCGCCGCAGCCCGGTAGATGACCGACTCGTCGTAATACTTGCCGATCAGCATCAGCCCGATCGGCAGCCCGTCGCTCATGCCGCAGGGCAGCGTCATCGCCGGATGTCCGGTGGCGTTGAACGGCGCCGTATTGGGCACCATCTCGAAGGCACGCTGGATGTAGAGTTCGCGCGGCGCATCTGGCGGCGGCAGCGGGGTTGCCTTCATCGGCAAGGTCGGCATCAGCAGCAGATCGTAATTGCCGAGCGCCGCATCATAGGCGGCGCGCAGTTTGCGATTGAGGTTCTGCGCCTTGGCGTAAAAGTGCCCGCGATAGTGCTTGGTGAAATATTGACCGAGCAGCATGGTGATCTTGAGGCTGTCGGACAGTTCGTCGGCGCGATGATGCCAGGCGGAATGGGCATCGAGCAGCGAGGTATTGTAGAGACCGCGCCAGTTGGTCCCCATTCCGTTGCCCTTCATCATGAACTCGGTGCCGCCTTCGGCGGCGATCGGCAGCCAGATCGCCGGCGCCACCAGATGCATCGGCACCGAGATCTCGTCGACGACCGCGCCGAGCTTCCTGAAGCGCTCGGCGCCCGCCATCACCTTGGCATCGACATCGGGTTCGGAGCTCGCAAGCCCGAAACCTTCCCTGACGATGCCGATCCGCAATCCCTTGACGCCGCCTCCCAGCGCCTCGGTGTAGTTGGCGACCTTGGGCGCAATCTGCCGCGGATCGAGGCCGTCGGCGCCGGCCAGCACCTCGAGCAGCAGCGCGTTGTCGCGTACATTGCGGGTCATCGGTCCGGTATGATCGAGGGTGATCTCGATCGGCATCACCCCGGTATAGGGAACCAGGCCGTGGGTTCCCTTCATGCCGTAGATGCCGCAGAACGAGGCCGGGATGCGGATCGATCCGCCCTGGTCGCCGCCGATCGCCATGTCCGCCTCACCCGTCGCCACCACGACGCCGCTGCCCGAAGACGAACCGCCCGACGAATAGCCCATGCGGTGCGGATTATGCACCGGACCGGTCGCGTTGGTGTGGCTGCCGCCGGAAAAACAGAAATACTCGCAGTGGGTCTTGCCGACGATGGTGCCGCCGGCGTCGAGGATGCGGGTGACGATGGTGGCATCGATATCGGGCGTATAGCCTTCGAGGGTCGAGGCGCCGTTCATCATCGGCACGCCGGCCAGGCTGATATTGTCCTTCAGCGCCACGGTCTTGCCGGCGAGCTTGCCGCTTGCTGCGCCCTTGATCGTGGTCTTGACGTACCAGGCATTGTACTTGTTTTCCTCGCCCTCGGGACGGTAGCCCGGCGTTCGCGGATAGCTCACGGCCGGAACGTAATCCGGCATCGCATCGACCAGGTCGTAGGCGGCGTAATTGGCCTGCATCAGGGCGTCGTAGGATTTGAGCTCCTCTTCACCCATATCCATGCCGAGGTCTTCGGCGACGTCGCGCAATTGATCGAGCGTGGGTCTTCTGACGGCCATGGTCTGGTCTCCCCTTTGTCGTCGCCCGCTGTCCCGGGCCTATGTGGTGATTCCGATGAACTCTCCGACCAGACTCGCATCGGCGAGCTGGTGCGGCTGCACTTCGCGGGTGATCGTGCCCTTCTGGATGATGAGAATCCGCTGTGAAAGCGCAGCGATGAAGTCGAGATTCTGTTCGACCAGGATCATGGTGAGTCCGCTGTTGTCGCGCAGCCGTTGCAGGATCACCACGATCTCGTCGATGATCGAAGGCTGGATCCCCTCGGTCGGCTCGTCGAGCAGGATCAGGCGCGGCTTGCCGCACAGGCAGCGCGCCATCGCCAGCAGCTGCTGCTCGCCGCCGGACAGCGCGCCGCCGGGGCGATCGAGCAGCGGCTCGAGGCGCGGAAACTCCTCCAGCACCGCGGCGATGGTATCACGCTCGGCGCCGGCCTGCTTGCTGCAGCCCATCCGCAGATTGTCGTAAACCGAAAGCCCGGGAAAGATCTCGCGACCCTGCGGCACGTAACCCATCCCGAGCCGCGCCCGGCGGTAGGGCTCGGCCGCGGTCACGTCGTCGCCGTCGAACCGGACCAACCCGCCGGTCGCCGGCAGAAAGCCCATCAGCGCCTTGAGCAAGGTGGTCTTGCCCATGCCGTTATGGCCGAGAATTCCGATGAACTCGCCCTGGTTGACGGCAAAGCTGATCCCGTTGAGGATTGGAATGCGGCCGTAGCCGGTGCGCAGCGCCTGGACAGTGAGCATCATGCGGCGGCCTGCTTGCCCAGATAGATGTCGCGCACCAGCGGGTTGCGCAGGATGTTCTCCACGGCATCCTCCACCAGCACCGCGCCCTGGTTGAACACCGTCACCTTGTTGGCGATCATGCGGATGAACTGCATGTCGTGCTCGACGACGATCAGCGCCTTGCTGCGATTGATCTCGCGCACCAGCTCGGCCGTCTTGTGCACCTCCTCGTGGGTCATGCCGGCCGCCGGTTCATCGAGCAGGATCAGCCGGGGGTCGGTCGACAGCACGATTCCGAGCTCGACCCATTGCCGCTGGCCGTGGGCGAGCTGGCCGACCAGGCGCCCGGCCGCGCCGGTCAGGCCGACACGCTCGAGCATCTCGTCGACCACGGAATTGGCGCGCTCGCCGGAATGGATGCGGCTCGCCGCCAGCCAGATATTCTCGCGCACGCTCAGGCCGTCGAACACGTTGGGCACCTGGGTCTTGATGCCGATGCCGAGCCGCGCGATCTGATGGGCGTGGGCGTGGGAAATATCCGTCCCGCGGAACAGCACCTGCCCCCGGCTCGGCACCAGCTGGCCGGTGAGCATCTTGAAGAACGTGCTTTTTCCGGCGCCGTTGGGACCGATCAGGCAGCGCAGTTCGCCTTCGGCGAGCGCGAAGTTGACATTGCGCACCGCCTGGACGCCGCCGAAATGCATGCTGAGATCGCGGGTTTCGAGAAGCGGTGCAGCCATCAGCCCTCCTCCGCCTGCTTCGGCCTGAGGCCCGTCGCCACCCGCCGCGCCCGCGCGCGCAGCAGCCAATGCCCGAGATCGCCGAGCGTCGGCACCAATCCCCTGGGCACCAGCAGCACGAACGCGATCAGGATGATTCCGAGGATCAGCGGCGCATTGGCCAGCACCCTGGTCCACCAATCCGAACCGCTGGGCTGGTTGGCTCCCAGCGCCGCGCTGAGCCATTGCACGCCGATGCAGCCGACGATCGGACCGATCAGCGTGCCGCGGCCGCCGACAATGACCCAGATGATGATCTGCGCAGACTGCGCCAGTCCGAAAATGGTCGGGCTGACGAAGTTTCCCCAATTGGCGAACAGGCATCCGGCAAAACCGGCGAGCGCGCCGCCGATGGTGAAGGTGGCGAGCTTGTAGGCCCTGGGATCGTATCCCAACAGCTCGGCGCGGCGTTCGTTTTCCCGGATGCCGACAATGATGCGGCCGAACCGGCTCGCCAGCAGCAGGCGCAGCCCGAAATAGGTCACCAGCAATGCCGCGGTCGACAGATAGAACATGCCTTCGAGATCGATCACCGCGGCCTTGTTGCCGGGAATGTTGAGCGGCGGGATTCCCGGGATGCCGTTGAAGCCGCCCAGCCGCGCGACGCCGATGTGGAATTCCGGACCGGCGGTGGAATTGACCGAATTGAACAGGATCAGCGTCACCGTCAGGGTAATGACCCCGAGATAGACGTCGCTGATCCGGCCATAGAACATGAAATAGCCGAGCAGTGCGGCGAACGCCGCCGGCAGCGCGATCGCCAGCAGCAGCGGGATGGTGCTCTCGCCGAAATTGAACATGGCGATGGCGTAGGTGTAGGCGCCAAGCCCGAAGAACGCCGACTGGCCGAAGCAGAGAATGCCGCCGTAACCCCAGACCAGCGCCAGGCTGAGCGCCAGGATCGCCATGATCATGTAGACCGTGAGGTCGAGCACGGTATCGAGTTCGGCGAAGCGCGGCGTCAGGATCAGGAAGCCCGCCCCGACCAGGCCGACCAGCGCAAGGCCGAGAAGGTTGCGAGCCCTGGCGTTCACAGACCTCTCCGGAAGAAGCGGCCGGTGATGCCCTGCGGCAGCAGGCGGATCAGCACGATCGCGGTCGCCAGCAGCGCCACCTCGCCGAACACCGGCGTGGTGGCAAAGGTGGCGATCTGGTTGATGGTGCCGAACAGCGCGGAGGCGGAAACCGTCCCGGTGAGAATGGCCGCACCCCCGCCGATCACGGTGATGAAGGATTTGGCGACATAGGCGACGCCGATGGTGGGAAACACGCCGGAGACCGGCGCCAGCACCGCGCCGGCAAGGCCCGACAGGGCCGCCCCGATGCCGAAGGTGACGGCATAGACCCGTGGCGGATTGACGCCAAGGGCTGCCGCCATGTTGGCGTTCTGCATGGTGCCGCGGGCAATCAGGCCGAGCCGGGTCCAGCGCAGCACCGCGAAGATGCCCCCGAGCAACACCAACGCCACGGCGATCACGAACAGCGTGTATCCGCTGGTGCGATAGGCGCCGATCTGGAAGCTGCCGAGCGGCGCCGAGATGCCGACCGTGGTGTTGCCGAACACCGCCGTGGTCAGCCCGACCAGGAACAGACTGAGGCCCCAGGTCGCCAGCATGGTATCGATCATGCGGCCATACAGGAAGCGGATGATGGTGCGCTCGACGATCACCCCGATGATTCCGACCACGACCGGCGCCACCACCAGCATCGCGATCCAGATGCTGACGCCGTGGCTGGTCGCCACGATCGCGGCATAGCCGCCGAGCATGAGAAATTCCCCATGTGCGAGATTGATGACCCGCATCATGCCGAAGATGATTGCCAGCCCGACGCTGATCAGCGCCAGGCTGGCAATGGCGTAAATCACCTGGATCGCCAGCAGAACAATGAGATCCACGTTGACCTTTCCTCGATAAATCCGACGGCGAACCGTCCTCAGATCTTGATGACGTATTGCTGGTTGTCGTTGGGGTTCTTGATCAGATCGCATACCGCGGCGGTATCCGACGGCTTCTGCTGGGAGAAGTCCTCGAGCACATTGAGCTTCTTGTCGTTGACCTCGGCGATGTGGACGTCGAGGATGCAATGATGGGTCGGAGGATCGATCGTGACCCTGCCCGACGGCGCATCGATGCTGATGCCGGTCTCCAGCGCCTCGATTACCTTCATGCGGTCGACGCTGCCGGCTTTCTTGACGCCCTCGGCCCACAGCCGGAAGCCCTGATAGGTTCCCATCGCCAGTTCGGTGACGTTGGGATAATCCGCGCCGAACCGCTTGTGGAATGCGGCAACGAAGGCCTCGTTGGTCTTGTTCTTCAGATCCTGGAAGTAGTTGTAGCACACCAGCATGCCGTTGCATTCCTCGGGCGACAGCACGATGTGCTCGTTGCCGACCGCGAAAGTGGTCGACGCCATCGGAATGCTCTTGCGCATGCCCGCCGCGGCCCACTGCCGGTAGAACGAGATATGCGCGCCGCCGACCAGCGCCGACCATACGAAATCAGGCTTGGCGGCCTGGATTTTCGAGATGGTCGAGCCGAAATTGGTGACGTCGAGCGGGAAGAAGTCGATCGAGGCGACTTCGCCGCCGTTCTCGGTGACGTATTTCTTGACCCATTGCGAGGTGATCTGGCCGTAATTGTAGTCGGCGGCGATCACATAGACCTTCTTGCCCCACTTCTTCATGGCGTAGGGCACCAGCTTTTCCACGGTCTGCGCCGGGGTCACGCCGGTATCGAACTGGTCGCGGTCGCAGACGCCGCCTTCATACTGCGTATTGTAGAAGTACAGCGTCTTGAAGCGGTCGAGCACCGGGCGGATCACCTCGCGGGAAGCCGAGGTGATGCCGCCATGCACGACGGCGACCTTGTCCTTCAACGCCGCCTGCTGCGCAAACTGGGTGTAGAGCTGCATGTTGGACTGGGTATCGTAGTTGATCAGCTTGATCTGCCGCCCAAGCAGGCCGCCGGCGGCATTGGCCTCCTCGACGGCCAGCGTCAGGGCATCGACCATCGGCTTGCCGTAGATGTCGAGCCCGCCCGACAGATCGTGGATGCTGGCCACGCCGATCGGATCGTCGGCAAAGGCGGGGCCGGAAAATGCGCCGGCGGCGGCCGCCGCGGCCGTGCCCTGTAGGAATTTTCTGCGATTGACTCTCATTGCCGTACTCCTCCGGTTGTTGCCGACGCGCTTTCAGGTCAGGTACTTTTTCAAAATCGACGCACCCATGGTATATTTCGGATCGACCATGTTGCCGAGCCGGATCCGGCCGGCCTGACTGAGCAGCATGTAGGCGTCGATCTCGTCAAATCCGTAGTCCGCGCTCATCCAGCGCACCAGTTCGCGATAGGCGATCCGTGCCGCATCCTCCAGCGGCCGGGCGCTGCCGATGGTCATCAGGAATTTCTCGGTCTCCAGCCGCGGCCAGGCAAAGCTCCAGTTCTTGATGAGGTCGATCTGGAGGGTGACGGTGGCGCGCTGTTCGATCGCCACTCCTGAAAGTTCGCCGTCGCCCTGCGCGGCATGGCAATCGCCGACATAGAGCAGTCCGCCCTTGGAATGCACCGGGAAATACAGGATGGACCCAGGCGCCACATCGGGCAGATCCATGTTGCCGCCATGGTAGTCGGGCTGCAGCGAGGAGATCGCCTCGATCTCCGGCGAAACCCCGATGGTGCCGATGAACGGCTCGTAGGGCAGCACGATCTTGTCGCTCCAGCGCACGCCGTCCTTGTCGACGTGCATCTTCCTGACCCGCTCCGGCAGCGGCGCATTGAGCATCGCGGTCGAGGCGGTCCCGACCAGGCCGCCGAACTCCGGGATGATGCATGTCGTTCCGGCCGGCTGCGCACCCCTGGTCTCCACCGCATGGATGTGGACCGCCAGGCAGTCACCCTTCGCCGCGCCGTTGACCGCGATCGGGCCGCACTGCGGATTGAGGAACGGAAACTGCAGTTTGGCGGTCGGACTGTCCTGCTCGCTGGTGATGACGCCGCCGAAGGCATCCTCGGTTTCCACCACGACGACGTCGCCGGGATCGATGGTGAGGACCGGCCTGGCATAGGGGCCGTAGACGTAGTGAAAGTCGCCTTGCGCCGCAATGCTGAGCTGGTGGTGCTGCCCGGCCTGTCCCTTGGCAAGACCGCGCTTCGCCATGATCGAGGTCGTGAGCCAGGGGTCGCTGTTCATCGCAATATCCTCAGACGTCAAAGGGGCGGATCCGTGGTCGGGTGTCGGGCCGGTCGCAAGCATGCAGATCGCGCGCCGGCATCGATCGTCGTCCCGGTCTCTAGTTCAGCTTCCAGTCGCCGCCGGCCTCGAACGCCGAAGCCAGCCTGATCAAAGTGGTCTCCTCGAAATGGCGCCCGACCAGCATCAGGCCGACCGGCAGGCCGTTGACGCGGCCGCATGGCACGGTGAAGGCGGGATGCCCGGAGACGTCGAACGAACAGGTGTTGGCCTGCATGTTGAGCGCGGTATCGATCATGGTGCCGAGCGGCGCGTCGGCCGGCGGAATCGGCGTCGCGGTGAACGGTATCGTCGGCATCGCCAGCACGTCGAACTTTTGCAGCGCCTCGTCATAGGCGCGGCGCAGCAGGCCGCGCAGGTTCTGCGCCTTGGAATGATAGCGCCCGTGATAGTTGCGATGCATGTATTCGCCGAGCATCAGCACCAGTTTCACGGTCGGCGAGACGTCGTTGATCCGGGTACCCATGCCGCGGGCAAAGGCTTCCTGCATCGACTGCGGATAATAGCCCTGGACGTTGTTGCCGACGCCGTATCCCTTCAGCATCATCTCGGCTGCGCCTTCCAGGATGATGCCGCTCCAGACATGCGGCCCGTCGAGATGCCACGGCAGCGAGACCTCCGCGCTTTCAATTCCGGATGCCGACAGCGCCTCGATGGCGGCGCGCACCTTGGCGTCGACGGCGGGATCGCTTTCGGGATGAGCAAAACCCTCGCGCAGGATGCCGACACGCAATCCCTTTGCCGGCTTGCCGAGCGCCGCCATGTAATCGCCGGTGCGGGCGGCAATGGTTCGGGTGTCCCAGCCGTCATGGCCGGCGATCACCGTCAGGAGCCGGGCGACGTCCTCGACGCTGGCGCCCATCGGGCCGCAGTGATCGACCGAATAGCTGATCGGCATCGAGCCGGTGGTGGGGACCAGTCCCCAGGTCGGCTTCAGGCCATAGATCCCGCACCAGCTCGAGGGCGTGCGGATCGAGCCGCCCTGGTCGCCGCCGAGCGCCATCGGCACCTCGCCTGCCGCCACCAGTGCGGCGCTGCCGCCCGACGAGCCGCCGGCGCTGTGGGCGGTGTTGTGCGGATTGCGGATCACGCCGCCGGCGCAGGTGTGGCTGGCGCCGGAAAAGCACAGATCCTCGCAGGCCGCCTTGCCGGCGATGATGCCGCCGGCGTCGAGAATTCGCGTCACCACGGTGGCGTCGAGTTCCGGGACATATCCCTCAAGCAGCGCAGAGCCGTTCATCATCGGCACGCCGGAAACGCAGATGTTGTCCTTGATCGCCACCCGCTTGCCGCTCAGCAGTCCCTCCGCGCCGGTGCGGATGTCGGTCTTCCAATACCAGGCGCCATGGGGGTTTTCCGATGCCGAGGGCCGGTATCCGGACGAGCGCGGCGCCACTGGCGCCAGGCTGGGCGGCACCAGTTCGTCGAGCCGGCCGTACGAGGTCAGCGGGCCCTTGAAGGCCTGCTGAAAGGCGGCAATTTCCTCAGCGCCGAGAACGAGACCGAATCCGGATGCAAGATCGTCGACCTGCTGCAATGTCGGAAGTCGAACCGCCATGCTCCACCCACTTCCTCTGCCGCAAGACAAACGAAAAAAGCCATCCGCGACCCGAAAAGGCCCCGAATGGCATCAATGCCGCTGCTATCAATGGTCGCGTCGTTTCAGGCTGCAGAACGAAACTCGGAGATCGTCACTCAGGCGTCATCGGCTGCGCGAGAACTCTTTCGTCATGCACGTATCCACGTACCATGTCATAGTGTCTTAGCGTCACCTTGCTTGTCAATGCGAAGTCGGCACCTTTTTTATGCGCGTCGGCACAAAACTCGCGCAGCGCGTTCTGTCCCGTTTGAAATAATGAGGTGACAGATTGCCGTCGTTGCGATGAAATCATTGCCACGCCTGCTTCGGAACTCCGCATGAAAAAGCCATCGATCCCTCTCGGCCTCGTATTTTCCCAGTCGGGGCCCTACGCCATGATGGCGGGAGAGATGCAAAAGAGCGCGTTGATGGCGATCGACGAAATCAACCGCAGCCCCGAGTTCGATTTCGGCTTTGCGCCGTGTCTGCGCGACCCGCGCGGCGTCGTCGCCGCCTACCACACCGCATGCGACGACCTCATTCGCGAGGAGCGGGTCGATCATATCGTCGGCTGCTATACCTCGGCCTCGCGCAAGCAGGTGATTCCGATCGTCGAACGCACCGAGCGGCTGCTGTGGCATCCGGCGCGATATGAGGGATTCGAAAGCAGCGAGAATGTGATCTATGTCGGCGCCGCGCCCAATCACACCGTGGTGCCGCTGGTGCGCCACATGCTGGATCATATCTCCAGCGACGTGTTTTGCATCGGATCCAATTACGTCTGGACCTGGGAAACCAACCGGGTGATCCGCGAAATCGTCACCAGCGCCGGCGGCCGCGTCCTCGCCGAGCGCCTGCTGGAGCTTGGCGAGACCGCGATCGACCACATCGTCAGGGAAGTGATCGACCGAAGGCCGCCGGTGGTATTCAACACCCTGGTCGGAGAATCCAGCTATGCCTTCGTCCGCGTGCTGCACGAGGCGACGACACGCGCAGGCCTCACGATACCGATGCTGAGCTGCAGCCTGTGCGAGCCCGAACTCAAGCTGATCGGATCGGCGGCCTCGGCCGGATGCATCACCTCATCGGCCTATTTCGAGAGCATCGCAGGAGCGGAGAACCGCGCCTTTGTCGCGCGGTGGAAGGCCCGCCACGGCGCCGACAGCAATCCCTCGGTCGACGGGCAGTCGACCTATGTCTGTGTCATGCTGCTGGCCCGCGCCATCCGCCGCGCCGGGTCGGCCGACGTCGCCGCGGTACGGCGCGCCGCCGCCAACCATCGCTATGACTCGCCGCAGGGCCCGGTCTGGGTCGATCCCGACAACAATCACTGCTTCCTGACGCCGCGCCTGGCGCGGGTGGTGCCGGGATGCCAGTTCAAGATCTTCTGGGAAGCCGACGCGCCCGAACGCCCCGATCCCTATCTTTCCCGGCTCGATCTGGCGGCGGTTGGCACGCGGCTTGAAAAGAGCAATGATGCCGCGGCCAAGCGGCCAACCCATTTGCGTCTCGTGAAATGACCAGGCCATCGCCTTTTTCCGTCCGCGGCCGCCGCGCTCTCATGATCATGAGAGACGAACGCGAAATCGCGATGCTGCGCCGCCAGTTCGATCGCCTCGGCATGACCGTCACGGCACATGATCCGGCGGCGGTTTCGCCGCCGCCGGGCGAACCGGTCGACGTCATCGTGCTAGATGCCGACAGCGTTCCGATCAAGTCCGATTCCAGGGCGCTGTGGAAGGTCGACGCGCCGATCATCGCGCTGATCGGAACCGAGACGCCGAGCCGGTTGAAATGGCTGCTCGACCTCAAGCCGGCATCCTTCCTGATCAAGCCCCTGCGCTCGGCCGGACTCTATACCGCGCTGGTGGTGGCGCTCGATTGCGCGCAGCGACGACTGGACGAAGCCGCCCACCTCGAAAGACTGGAAGATCGCATTCGTTCCCGGCGCGTGGTGTTCGCCGCGGTGCTGCAGATGATGCGCGGGCACGACCTGTCCGAGGCGGACGCCTTTTCCCTGATCCGGCAGACCGCGATGCGCCACCGCACCACCATCGAGCAATTGAGCGCCGAGATCGTCGCGGCCGGCGGCATGCCGCACCGGACATCGCGGACCGCGTGAGGCCAGTTAATCGTCAGCCGATATCGCCGACGCGCTGCACGCCGGCTGCGGCCATTCCGGCCCAGGCGGCATCGAGCGAGCCGGCCAGATCGATCGCCCGGCATCCCGGTTCGATCAGCACCGCTTCAAAGCCGAGCCGGCGCGCGTCCACCGCGGAATAATACACGCAAAAATCGGTGGCGAGGCCCGCCAGGAAGATCCGCCGCAGGCGGCGTTCACGCAGATAGCCTGCCAGCCCGGTCGGCGTACGCCGATCGTTTTCATAAAATGCCGAGTAGGAATCGATTTCGGGGCGGAAACCCTTGCGGATCACCAGCTCGGCCCGCGTGGTCGCCAATTGCGGATGAAAGGCCGCGCCGGGGGCGCCCTGCAGGCAATGGTCCGGCCACAGGGTTTGCTCTCCATAGGACATGGCGATCACATCGAAGGGCGCCGACCCCGGATGCGAGGAGGCAAAGGATCCGTGGCCCGGCGGATGCCAATCCTGGGTCAGCAGGACATGGTCGAAGCGCTCGGTGAGGCGGTTGATGACCGGCACCACGGCCTCGCCGTCGGCGACCGCCAGCGCGCCGCCGCTGCAAAAATCGTTCTGCACGTCAATGATGAGCAGCACGTCGTCGTTCGGTCTGATCTGCATGGTTGAACCTGCGCCAGTGTCGCTCGGCAGACCCTAGCGCAAAGCCGGGGCTCTGGCAGCACGGAAATGGCCGCAAGGATCGGAGCACGCGAGCTGCGCGATGGCGTGCTGCCGAATGGCGGCATGGCTGCGCCGGCCATTCCGCCAGGCTCAACTATCGCTGCACCAGCGGGAAGGAATATGTCACACTTCCCGGCGGGATTCGCATGACACGGCCGAGATGCCGCGAGCCGATCCGGACACGTTTCGTGCGGATCGAAGACCCTGTGGCTGGAGACATGATGCAATGGACACAACGGCATCGCGGACCGGGCAGACGCAACGCCCGCTGCCAAAGCACCTCAGGAGCCTGGAGGCCGAGTCCATCGAGATCATGCGCGAGGTGATTGCCGAGTTCAAGAAGCCGGTGATGCTGTATTCGATCGGCAAGGATTCCAGCGTCATGCTGCATCTGGCGATCAAGGCCTGCCACCCCGCCCGGCTGCCGTTTCCGCTGCTGCACATCGACACCACCTGGAAATTCCGCGAGATGATTGCGTTTCGCGACCAGACCGCCCGCCGGCTCGGAATCGACCTGCTGGTTCACGTCAACCAGGACGGCCTGGCGCGCGGCATCGGGCCGATCGCGTCGGGCTCTTCGGTTCATACCCAGGTGATGAAAACCGAAGCCCTCAAGCAGGCGCTGGACCTTCACGGCTTCGACGCGGCCTTCGGCGGCGCCCGCCGCGACGAGGAAAGAAGCCGCGCCAAGGAACGGATTTTTTCCTTCCGCGCGCCGGGGCATGTCTGGGACCCGCGCAACCAGCGTCCGGAACTGTGGAACCTGTACAACAGCCGGATCAGGCCCGGCGAGACCATCCGCGTATTCCCGCTTTCGAACTGGACCGAACTCGACATCTGGCACTACATCCTGCTGCAAGACATTCCCGTAGTACCGCTCTACTTCGCCAAACCACGCGCGGTGGTGCGGCGCGACGGCGCCTGGATCATGGTCGACGACGACCGCCTGCCGCTCGAGCCCGGCGAGCGGCCGGAAATCCGCGAGGTACGGTTTCGCACCCTCGGTTGCTATCCGCTGACCGGAGCCATCGAATCCGCCGCCGCGACCTTGCCGGATATCGTATCGGAAATGCGCTCGACGCGCCTTTCGGAACGCCAGGGGCGCCTGATCGACGGCGACGAGGCGGCCTCGATGGAAAAAAAGAAACGGGAAGGCTATTTCTGATGGACAGCGCTGCCGTCGAACCGCCGGACAAGGATCTGCTCCGCTTCCTGACCTGCGGATCGGTGGATGACGGCAAGTCCACCCTGATCGGACGCCTGCTGCACGATTCCCGGCTGGTGCCCGACGATCAGCTGGCCGCCCTGGCCAGGGATTCGGCGCGCCACGGCACCACCGGCGACCACATCGACTTCGCGCTTCTGCTCGACGGGCTCGAGGCCGAGCGCGAGCAAGGCATCACCATCGATGTCGCCTACCGGTTTTTCACCACGCCGCGGCGTTCCTTCATCGTCGCCGACACGCCAGGCCACGAACAATATACGCGCAACATGGCGACCGGGGCGTCCCGGGCCGATCTCGCCGTGATCCTGATCGACGCGCGCAAGGGCGTGCTGGTCCAGACCCGGCGCCATTCGCTGATCTGCTCGCTTTTGGGCCTGCGCCATGTCGTGCTGGCCGTCAACAAGATCGATCTGGCCGGCTATCGCGCCGACATTTTCGACCGCATTGTCGCCGACTACAGCGCCTTCGCAGCAAAGCTTGGCTTTTCGTCGATCGTGCCGATCCCGATCTCGGCCCGCTACGGCGACAACATCACCAGCAGGTCGGACAACACGCCCTGGTATCATGGGCCGACCCTGCTCGACCATCTCGAGACCGTCGACGTCGCACCTGACGCTGCCGAACAGCCGTTCCGTTTTCCGGTTCAGTGGGTCAACCGGCCGGATCTCGATTTCCGCGGTTATGCCGGAACCGTGGCTTCCGGAAGCATCAGGGCCGGCGATCCGATCGTGGTGGCCGGCTCCGGCCGAACCTCGCAGATCAGGCAGCTTCTGACCTACGAGGGCGCGCTGGCGTCGGCGCAGGCCGGTGACGCCATCACCATCACGCTCGCCGACGAACTCGACGTCGCCCGCGGCGACCTCATGGTCGGCACGGCGTCGCGCCCCGAAGTGTCGGATCAATTTGCCGCGCATATCATCTGGATGAGCGACCAGGCGCTGATGCCGGGCCGCTCCTATCTCGCCCGCATCGGCACCGCCACCACGCCGGTCGTGGTGACCGCGATCAAACACAGGATCGACGTCAATACCGGCGAGCATCTGGCGGCCCATACGCTCGGCCTCAATGACATCGGCTTCTGCAACCTGGCCACCGGCGCGCCGGTGGCGTTCGATTCCTACCGGCAGAACCGCAGCACCGGCGCGTTCATCGTGGTCGACCGGCTGACCAATCAGACGATCGGCGCAGGCATGATCGAATTCGGCCTGCGTCGCGGCGGCAACCTGCCCTGGCAGGCGACCCTGATCGGCAAGTCCGAACGCGCTGCGCACAAGCACCAGAGGCCAGCCATCGTCTGGTTCACCGGGCTGTCGGGCGCCGGCAAATCGACCATCGCCAACATGGTCGAGCGGCGGCTTCACGCCGCCGGCCACCACACCATGCTGCTGGACGGCGACAATCTGCGTCACGGCCTCAGCCGCGACCTCGGTTTCACCGAGGCGGACCGGGTCGAGAACATCCGCCGCGCCGGCGAGGTGGCCAAACTGCTGACCGATGCCGGCCTGATCGCGCTGTGCTCGTTCATCTCGCCGTACCGCGCCGAGCGCGACACGGTGCGGCGGCTGGTGCCGGACGGGGAATTCATCGAGGTCTTCATCGACACCCCGATCGAGGAATGCGAAAGGCGCGATCCCAAGGGCCTGTATGCCAAGGCCAGGGCCGGCGCGATCAGGAATTTCACCGGCTTCGATGCGCCCTATCAAGCCCCCACCGATCCCGAACTGCATTTGCATACGATCGGCCAGCAGCCCGAACAGCTGGCCGAGCGTGTCGTCAAGAAATTGGCCGAGCTCGGAATCGTGGGATAGGCCGGATGCGGATCGCAAAGCCAAGGCCGTCATTGCGAACGCTTGCGAGACAATCCAAACGTCGCGGCCCGATGCGCGGAGGTGGCCCACACGGCGTTGTCATTCGCCGGCCTGGTCCTTGTCCGTGCCAATCAGCTTGGCCGGCTCATCATAGCCGGAACGGCTGCTGTAGAAGACAAGGGCCATCAACCCGATACCCACGACCAGGGAAAACACCACCCCAAGCGCCATCGCCACATATCCGGTGAGCGGGACGTCCGTTCCGGCGGCGGAGGACCACCCGATACCGCCGATGACGGCCGCCCAGATCAGCAACCCCAGCAGAACGGCGACGATCGCATAAGAGCCTCGGCCCAAGGCGTTCGCGCTGTGGAGCAAATTGCGCCAGTGCAATTCTTCCGGAATCCATTTCATGGCGGTGCCCTGCAACAGTCACATCACCTATTGCGACGTCTGCTTGCGCAACTCGGCCACGTCCTGCGCGGTGATCTGCGATCCCTTGCTGCCGAAACGAGCCGTGACGTAATTGGCGACCGCCGCGATTTCGACGTCGGAATAGGCGCCGCCGAAGGCCGGCATCGAAACCGCGCCCTGGCCATGCCGCCTGGTCCCGGAGATCACGATCTGGGCGACGTTGGTCGCGCCGGGATCGTTGACCGCCCAGGCGCCGGTCAGGGTTGCGAAAGGTGAGATCGCGCTTTCGCCGGTCCAGCCGTGGCAACTGACGCAGGCGCCTTCGAACAGCATCTTGCCGCGCGCGTCGGCGGTGCCGCCGCCTTGCCTGTGCGAGGCGGGCGCCGGCGGCGCCAGCGTCGCCGGCAGATCGGATGAGGCTACCGGGGGGACATTGCGCAGATAGGTCACGATCGCGCGAATGTCCTCCGGCGCCAACTGGCTGAAACTCTGGTCCACCGCTTCGCCCATCGGACCCGAGGCGGTGCCGTGGCCCCGGGCATGCCCGATCGAAAGATAGGAGACGAGGTCGTCGTCGCTCCAGGCGCCGACACCGGTGCTCCTGTCGGAACTGATGTTGAAGGCGCGCCACCCTGCCGTCACCGCGCCGGCGAACTTCCTGCGATTGTCCAGCGCGAACGCCAGGTTTCGCGGCGTGTGGCATTCGCCGCAATGCGCCAGCGCTTCGGCGAGATAGGCGCCCCTGTTCCACTCCGGGCTTTGCGAGGTATCGGGCTCGAAGCGGCTATCCGGATTGAACAGCGCTGACCAGAAATTCATCGCCCAGCGCTGGTTGAACGGAAACGTCAGGGTATTTTCCGGTGCCACCGCATGCACCGGAGCAAGGCTGAACAGATAGGCCTTGATCGCCAGCGCGTCCGCATCGGTCATGTAGGTATAGGAGGTGAACGGCATCGCCGGATAGAGTCGCGCGCCGTCGCGGCGGGTGCCGCGGTGAACCGCGGCCAGAAACTCCTGGTCGGTGTAGTTGCCGATACCGGTTTCCTTGTCGGGCGTGATATTGGTCGAATAGAGCACGCCGAACGGCAGCTTGAAGCCGAGCCCTCCGGCATAGGGACTGCCGCCGCCGGTGGTATGGCAGACCATGCAATCCGCGGCCCGCGCCAGATATTCGCCGCGTTCGACCAGGCTTGCCCTGGCGAGCCCAGCCGGCACCCCGGCGGGATCGCCGGCCTTGTAGTCCGCCACCGCCACTTTCGGGCCGCCGGCGAACGCCAGTGGACCAGGACCACGAAGCATCCAAATTCCAGCGGCCAGCGCGATCACCACAATGGCGACAACGCTCAGCATCGTGCGACGACCGGCGAGGGTCATGCCTTCTTCCCTCCGGCGATCATGGCGCGGTCGATCGGAAGCCGCCGCAGCGCGACGCCGGTTGCGGCATAGATGGCATTGCGCAATGCCGGCGGTCCCGCCGTGGCGCCGGTCTCTCCAATGCCTCCGGGAGCCTCGCCGCTTTTGATGAGATGGACGTCGATCACGGGCGTCTGGTCGATACGCAGCATGCGGTAGTCGTTGAAGTTGGACTGCTGGACCCGCCCCCTGTCGATCGTGATCTCGCCATACAGCGCGGCGGTCAGGCCGAACACCAGGCCACCCTGCAGCTGTGCTTCGATGGTATCGGGATTGACGGCGATGCCGGTGTCGACCGCGCAGGTGACACGACGCAAATCAATCTCGCCATTTTCGTCGACTTCCGCCTCCACGACGGTTGCGATGAAGCTGGCGAATGACGGCTGCACGCAGACGCCGCGCCCGACGCGCGCCGGCAGCGGCTTGCCCCAGCCCGATTTCTCCGCGGCGAGGTTGAGCGCGGCGAGAAAGCGCGGCTGGTTGGCCAGCATCGAGCGGCGGAAAACGACCGGATCCTTGCCGGCCTTGCGCGCCAGTTCGTCCATGAAGCACTCGATCGCAAACACATTGTTGTTGGGGCCGACGCCGCGCCAGAACCCGGTCGGCACCGCCGGCGGCTCGGCCCGGACATATTCGACATGGAAGTCGGGGATGTCGTAGGGCATGTCGATGGCGCTATCGACGGCGTCGATGTCGACGCCCTTCTGGAACCCGGGCGGGAACCAGCGCGCCATGACGGATGAGCCGCTGACCCGGTACTTCCAGGCGGCGATCTTGCCGTCGGACAGCGTGGCGGCGATGGTGTCGCGATAGATCGGACGATAGACATCGTGCCGGATGTCTTCCTCGCGGGTCCATATCACCTTGACCGGCCCGTCGACGTGTTTTGCAATTCGAACCGCCGCGATCACCATGTCCGGTTCGAGCTTGCGGCCAAACCCGCCGCCGAGCAGGTGGTTGTTGGCGATCACCTTCTCCACAGGAAGCCCGGCCGCCTTGCCGGCCTGCAACTGCACGCGCGCGATGACCTGGGTGCCGGTCCAGACTTCGCAGGAGTCGGGCGTAAGGTGGACCGTAGCGTTCACCGGCTCCATGGTCGCATGTGCGAGAAACGGCAGTTCGTAGGACGCTTCAAGCTTGTCGCCGGTGGCAAGGCCCTTGGCGATGTCGCCGCGCGATTTGGCGACCGCACCCTCGTTTTCGCTGGCGGCGCGCAAGTTCTCCCAGATGTCTTGCGAGCTGACGCGCGCGTTGGGACCTTCATCCCATTCCACCACCAGCGCTTCGAGACCCTTGATTGCCGCCCATGTGTGGTCGCCGACCACCGCGACCAGGTCCTCCAGCACGACCACGTTCTGCACCCCGGGAACTTTTCTTGCGGCGCTGTCGTCGACCCTGGCGACCTTGCCGCCGAACACCGGACAGGTCTTCAGGGTTGCGAACTTCATGTCGGGCAGCAGCGCGTCGATGCCGTAGACAGCCTTGCCATTGACCTTGTCGGGAGTGTCTAGCCGTTTCAGCGGCTTGCCGATCAATACGAAATCCTTCGGCTCCTTGAGCGGGACATCCTTTGGCGGCACTTCGTTGCTCGCCGCCAGCGCCAGCGCGCCATAGGAGAGCTGGCGCCCGCTCGCCTTGTGCAGGACCAGGCTATTGCCGGTGGAGCAGCTTGCCGGATCGACCTGCCATTGCCGCGCCGCGGCCTGCACCAGCATGGCTCGGGCGGTGGCGCCGGCGGTGCGCAACGGCTTCCACCACGCCCGGACCGAATTGGAATTGCCGGTAGCCTGGATGCCGAAAAGCGGATTGCCATAAAGCTTGTCGCTCGGCGGCGCATGCTCGAGCGTCAGCTGCGCAAAATCGGCGTCGAGCTCTTCGGCCAGCATCATCGGCAACGCGGTATAGACGCCCTGCCCCATCTCGACCTGCGGCATCACCAGCGTGGTCTTCCCCGAGGCGTCGATGCGGATGAAGGCATTGGGCGCAAACTTGCCGGCGGGATCATCCGGCGGCTGCACCGGCTCGTTGAAGGCGCGCACCGGGACATGGAAGGCGAGCAGAAATCCGCTCACCAGCCCGCCGGTCAGCACGGCGCGGCGCGAAACCCGGTCGATGGTGTTTGCTGAGGCTGCCATGGTTCGTCCCTACGACTGGCGTTGCGAAGCAGCCTGCTTGATCGCGGCACGAATTCGGACATAGGTGCCGCAACGGCAGATATTCCCGGCCATCGCCGCATCGATGTCGGAATCATCGGGACTGGGCGTTGTCGTCAGCAGGGCCGCCGCCGACATGATCTGGCCCGATTGGCAATAGCCGCATTGCACCACCTCGAGATCGAGCCAGGCTTTCTGCACTCTGGCACCGGCCGGTGAGGCGCCGATGCCCTCGATGGTGGTGACGGCACGGTCGCGTAGCGCCCCCACCGGCAGCATGCAGGACCGCACCGGCTTGCCCTCGACATGCACCGTGCAGGCGCCGCATTGCGCAATCCCGCAGCCGAATTTCGTTCCGGTCATGCCGAGGATATCGCGCAGTACCCAGAGCAGCGGCATGTCGGACGGAGCATCGAAGGACTTCTGTTCACCGTTGATCGTCAGTTTCATGGCAGACCTGTTCTCCGAGCCCGATGCGGGTAAAAAAGCGGCACCAACCGCCACAGGCGGCAACAATGCCTTGCATCCGCGGGCGCGTTGCCGCTCCGCAGCGTCCCCGATGCTACATCAGGCTCGATGCCCAGTCTGTCGCATTCTTGCTGTATCGGGCCATGCCGGTCCTCGCCCGTCGACGTGTCCGTGTTAGCTTGCATCTGGCTTCGGGACTCGACGGATTGAACCTGCTCAGCCGCCATGCGACCGGCGCGGGTCGAAGCCGCTCAGTGATAACCGATGTCGGACCGCACCTTGCCGCGGAACACCCAATACGACCAGCCCGTGTAGAGCAGGATCACCGGCAGCAGAACCAGGGTTCCAACCAGCAGGAAGGCCTGCGTGCTCTGCGAGGCCGCGGCCTGCCGAAGCGTAAAATGTCCGGGCACGATCATCGGCCACCGGCTGATGGCAATGCCGAGATAGGACATCACGAACATTCCCAGGGCCGCGATGAAAGGAGCATATTCCGAGTCGTTGCAGAGCGACCGCCATTCGTACCAGATCAGGCCGGCGGTGATCAGCGGCACCGGCGCGAGCAGCAAGACATTCGGAAAGGAGAACCAACGCGCCGCGATCTGGGCATCGACGAGAGGTGTCCACAGGCTGACAATGGCGATGGCCAGCGCGGTGCCGATCAGGCTGCGCCGGCCCAGCGCCCTGGCCCATGCTTGCAGAGGACCCTCCGTCTTGATGACCAGCCAGCCTGCCCCGAGCAGGGCGTAACCGAACATCAGGCCGATACCGACAAAAAGCGAAAACGGCGTGAAGCAATCGAAAGAGCTGCCGACAAATTGCCGTCCCTCGACATGGAAGCCCTGGATCAAGGTACCCAGCACCAGGCCTTGCGCAAACGCGGCCAGCGCAGAGCCGACGGCGAAGCCGTGATCCCAGAAGGTGCGGTGCTCGGCATCGCGATAGCGAAATTCAAAGGCCAGCCCGCGAAAGATCAGGGCCAGCAGCATCAGCAGGATCGGAAAATACACGGCCGGGATGATGATCGCGAAGGCGACGGGAAAGGCGGCAAGCAGACCCACGCTGCCCAGAATGAGCCAGGTCTCGTTGCCATCCCAGATCGGCGCGATCGAGTTCATCACGAGGTCCCGGGAGCCGCGATCGGGGGCGAAGCTGTAGAGCATTCCCACCCCGAGGTCGAAGCCATCGAGCGCGACATAGAGGAACACGCCGATGGCGAGGATAGCCGTCCAGATCGGCAGCAGGTCCAGCACGGGGGTCATGTCGCGGTCTCCGATGTTGCGGCAGCCAGGGCCTCGATCGGCGATTTGGTCCGGCCGCCGCCGACCGGCCCGGTTTCATCCGATGCAACGGGGCCACGCCAGACCAGGCGCAGCATGAGGGACAGGCCGACCGGATAAATCACCAGATAGACGGCGACATACAGCAGCAGGGAAAGAAGCACATCGGCGCCGGTCAGGGATGGCGAGACCGAGTCGGCTGTCCGCATCAGGCCGTAAACGGTCCACGGTTGCCGGCCTACCTCCGTCGTGGTCCAGCCGGCGATTACTGCGGCAAATCCCAGGCAAGCCGCGCACTGACAGAGCCCAAGATACCACCTTGCCTGGTCGAGCCGCCGCCGCGCCATCAAGACGAAACCGGCCACGACGATGGCCAGCATCAGCATGGCGATGCCCACCATGATCCGGAACGCGAAGTAAACCACCGCGACCGGCGCCCGCTGGTCGGGTGGAAAATCCTTGAGACCCTTGACCTCGCCATCCCAGGAATGGGTGAGATAGAGGCTGCCGAGATGCGGAACCGCTATTTCCGCAACATTGCGCTCCGCGGCCTGGTCGGGCCAGCCGATAATCGAGGCAGCCACGCCGCGACCGCCATCCCAGAGACCCTCGATGGCGGCGAGCTTGGCCGGTTGATACTCAAGCGTGTTGAGCCCGTGCAAATCGCCGAGCACGATTTGCAGCGGCACGAAAATCGCAAGAAACCACAGGGCGAGCCGCAACATCATGCGCCCTTCGGCCATGAACCGGCCGCGACGGACTGTATAGGCGCCGACGCCGAGCACGACGAAGGCCGTCGTCACGTAGAAGGCACTGACCGTGTGCCCCAGGCGATACGGAAACGACGGGCTGAAGACGATCTCGAGCCAATCCTTCGGAAAAAACCGGCCATCAATCACCTCGTAACCGACCGGGGTCTGCATCCAGCTGTTGGTGGCGAGGATCCAGAATGACGAGGAAAGCGTGCCGACCGCCACCAGCGCTGCCGCCACGAAGTGCATGGAGGGCGGCACCAGCCTGCGCCCGAACAGCAGCACGCCGAGGAATGTCGCTTCGAGGAAGAACGCGGTCAACCCTTCATAGGCCAGCAGCGGCGAGATCACATTGCCCGCGGCGTCGGCGAAGCGGCTCCAGTTGGTCCCGAACTGCAACGGCATCACGATGCCCGTTACGACGCCCATGCCAAAGGAGATCGCAAAGATGCGCAGCCAGAATTGCGACAGATGCAGGAACACCGGCCGCCTTGTCAGGGCGTAGGCGCCTTCGAGGAACGCGACAAACGATGCCAGCCCGACCGTGAATGCCGGCAGCAGGATGTGCCATCCGATCACCCATGCGAACTGGATGCGCGACAGCAGTTCCGGGTCAAGGCTCACGTCAGTCCTCCTTCACCTCATCGCATCACCGGCCGACCGGCACGCGACGGCCAAGCTCTTCGTTCGCTTCGCCTCGCCAATCCGTTCGCCAACAGCTCGCCGTCGTGACCTTTGTGTATGGCTCACGGGTCGCATGCGGGGCAGGCTCCGACCCGCGCACGCCTCGCGGACGCCAGAGCCCCCTGCGCATGTCGCTCTCGGGCACAATGACCTCCGCAATCCTATCCACGTTTCATGCGCATTCTGCAGCGCTCTTGCTGTTTTACCACGCCGCAAGACCAGGGCAATCGCCTTGCGCCGACACGCATCGCACCCAAGGCGCCAATTTAGCGAAGTGGCTGCGGATCCCGCGATTACCGTTCGATGGAACAGGCAGCGTCGCTTGGCTGCCTGGGCAGGAAGCCGGGAGAGTGGATTACTTCACCGCTTCGAAGATGCGTCCCGAAACGCTCATGTTGGGTTCGGGGTGCTCGACCAGCACCACATTGATGATCTTGGGATCCGACCCGATCGACTGATGGGTCACCTTGACGATGTCCCGGATCAGCTGCGACTTGCGAGGCTGCGACAGGCCGGTGGCGATGTGGCATTGGATAAAGGGCATGGTTGTCTCCTTGTCACTTCAGGCTGGCGATGAGGTCCTTGTCGTTGGCGTTGCCTTCGACGAATTCGGGAAGGTGCTTGCCGTGTTCGACGAAGTTTATTCCGCGGCCCTCGCGTATCACGAAGAAGATGTTGTCGGCCGATTCGCCGGTCGCCTCGCTGACGACCCGGAGCAGGCCGGCCGCAAGCGCGCGCTTCTGCCGGTCGGTCCGGCCAAAGCGCATATCGCATGAGATCATGGGCATGTTCACATCCCTTCGGTTGGTTTGCTGGCTTACTGAAAGTCGTGGCGTGTCGGGGGGAAAACGGCCCGGGGACTGACCTTCGCGAGGAGGCCCATCAGGTCCCCGACCGAACGGCTATCCAACCCGGCAACCGCTTCGATGATGTCGTTGCGAAGAGCCGCATCGGCGAAGGGTTCGCTCAGCCAGTTGAATTTCTCGACCTCCCGCTCCCAGGAGAGCGGGTTTCCGAGGCCGCCCTCGTATCCGAACTGCGTGCGCTCGAAGCTTTTTCCGCCCCTGGTCCGTATCGTGACGCGGGCGCCGAGTTCGCGCGGATATCTCGCGGTGAGGGTCTTGTCCGGGCGGATCTCGACCTTTGCGAGCAGCCCCTGGGTGTCGTCGGCCCGGACTCGCGCCTCTTCGAGCTGCGCCGGCCCGACGGCATCGTCGAGCAGCGCCACGGCGATGAGGTATTTCAGGTTGTAGTCCGCCTGCTCCTTGGTCTGCGGCGCGTCCTTGGGGCCGAATGCGCCGCCGCCGGCAATGTCGTAGCCCGACTGGAAGATGTAGCAATCCACCGCCTCGATGTCCTCCGCCGCCAAACCATTGTCGCGTTTCAGCTTGAGGACCACCTCCAGCACCGGCTGGCCGTGGATCAGCGAGCAGAACTTCTTCAGCACGGTCTGCTTGACGATTTCGAGGCGGTCGTCGGACCAGTCGATCTCGATCCTCTGGCCGAACATGCTCTGTAGTCCGCCTGGGCCTTCGAACAAGCCGGATGGACCGGTAAAACCACGCTTGGCGAGCGAGGCCGAATAGACCGCGCGCATGCCGGTCATTCCCGGGGAAAACCCCTTCCACTGCGACACCGGCTCGACGTGGACGCAGGCCAGCGAGACGTTGTCGACGGTGGCGATCGATATCGCGTGCGCGATCTGCTGTTCGGACAAGCCGAACAGCTTTCCGGCACCGGCCGCGGAGGAGATCGCGAGCTGGATCGCGTGATTGAAACCCTTCTCCATCACCGGCACGATCGCGGAAAATCGGCACTGGATCTCGAATGCCACGGCGAGCGCCAGCATGAACTGCTCACCCGAAGCCCGCGCGTGTTCCGCCGCCGCGAGGATGGCACCGAAATTATCGCAAGGATGACACAATCCGCCCGGCGACATGTAGCTGTCGAGCAGGTCGACGTAGCGGACCAGCCCCGAATTGAACAGCGCAGCCTGGTCGGGCGCCGTCCTGCCACCGCCGATCAGCGAGCACGAACCGCCGCAACGGTATTCGGCGAACTGGTCGCGCAACGCCGCGAAAGGCGCCGCGGGCAACGCGGCGATCGCGCATCCGACGCTGTCGAGGATGTTGCGCTTGAGCAGTCCGCGGGTGTCCGGCTTCAGGGCTTTGGGCGACGCGCGACTTGCGAACGCGGCGATCGCGTTGACGGCGGGAACCGAAACCTTGGTTTTCACGAGCATCGCAGGATCCAATCCGATGCTGCCGGCTCACAGCTCGCCGGTCAGGAACTGCGCCCGCCCGGCTCCGAACGACCAGTCCTCGTCGGCGTTGGTCACGAAATTCACGATCACGTCGTGCGGTGAGATCTCGCAACGCGAAGACAGGCTTTCCACCAGCCGGCGATAGAAGGCCTGCTTCATCTCCCGGCTGCGCGGGCGGCTGGTGACTTGAATCAGGATCACCTTCTCAGAACGGGCAAAACCAAGTCCGGTGTCTTCGATGATCATTCGAGACCGCTTGTGCTCGTGGACGACCTGATAGCGGTCGTGCTTCGGCACCTTCAGGGTCTCGAGCAGCACCTGATGGGTCACATCGAGAATCTCCCGGACTTCCGATTCCGAACGTCCCTCGACGATATCAAAGCGCAGCAGCGGCATGACGGAGTTTCCTTGTTCGACAACTCGGCCACCGTAGCGCCGCGGTCAGCGCCGCTCCATTCGACGCTGGTTTCGCCGCGCCCATACATTGGTGTTAGAAAGATTCGTCCGGCATATTCTGCGGCTACCGCATCAACACCGATCGCAAATGGCGGCACCGGATGCGCGCCAATCGCCCCCGCCTGCTGTCAGTCCGGGCGGGCGCGATCCCTGGTGCGACATCCAGAAGCCGGGAGCCTATCGCCGGCGCCTGCCGCCGCCTGCGAAACGCGCAAGCCGAACCGTGCCCGTCAATAGACACGCACCTTCGGCGGTATGGTCGACACCTCGTTCGACAGCGGTTGCAGATGAACCGGCCTATAATCCAGCCGGAATTTGCCGTCTTCGTTCAGCCAGCAGAAGGTGTGCCTGAGCCAGTTTTCATCATCCCGCTTCGGAAAGTCTTCCCGGGCATGCGCACCACGGCTTTCGGTTCGTCCGATCGCCGAACGAAGGCTGACGGTGGCCTGGGCGAGCATATTGTCGAGTTCGAGCGTTTCGGCGAGATCGGTGTTGAAGATCATCGAACGATCGGTGACGCCGAGATCGACGCGCATCATCGCGATGACATCCTCGAGCTGGCTCAACCCCTCCTGCAGCAGCGGACCGTCGCGGAAGACCGCACAGTGACGCTGCATGGTCCGCTGCATCGCCAGCCTGATCGCGCCCGCACCGGTTCGGCCCTTCGCCCACCGGATGCGGTCGAGCCGGGCGATGGCGCGGTCAGTCGCCTGCCTGGGAAGTGCGACGTGAGGATCGCCGGGCCTGACCGTCCGTTCCACCCGCAGCGCAGCCGCCCGGCCAAATACGATGATATCCAGAAGCGAGTTGGATCCCAGCCGGTTGGCCCCGTGAACCGAGACGCAGGCGGCTTCGCCGATCGCCATGAGTCCCGGAACGGTCGCCTCGGGATTGCCGTCACGCATCGTGACGACCTCGCCATGCAGATTGGTGGGCACGCCCCCCATGTTGTAATGGACAGTCGGCAGCACGGGAATCGGTTCGCGCGTCACGTCGACGCCCGCGAAAATCTTCGCGGTCTCGCTGATCCCGGGGAGACGTTCGTGCAGCAGCACGGCGCCGAGGTGTTCGAGGTGGAGTTCGATGTAATCCTTTTGCGGGCCGCAGCCGCGCCCCTCATTGATCTCGATCGTCATCGCCCGGCAGACGACGTCGCGCCCGGCCAGGTCCTTGGCGCTCGGCGCATAGCGTTCCATGAAGCGCTCGCCTTCGGAATTGGTGAAATAGCCGCCCTCGCCGCGGGCGCCCTCGGTGATCAGGCAGCCCGAGCCATAGACGCCGCTCGGATGAAACTGGGTGAATTCCATGTCCTCCAGCGGCAGGCCGGCGCGCAGCGCCATGGCGTTGCCATCGCCGGTGCAGGCATGGGCGGCAGTACAGGAGAAGTAGACCCGGCCATAACCGCCGGTTGCCAGCACCGTGCTGTGCGCACGAAACCGGTGCAGCGCGCCGTCCTCCATGTTCCAGGCCAGCAGGCCGCGGCAGGCGCCGTCCTCGTCCATCAACAGATCGAGCGCCAGGTATTCGACGAAGAACTCGGTGCCGTGTTTCAGGCACTGCTGATAGAGTGCGTGCAGGATGGCGTGACCGGTCCGGTCGGCCGCAGCACAGGTGCGCTGCGCCATCTGCTTTCCGTATCCGATGGTCTGACCGCCGAAAGGACGCTGGTAGATCTTGCCTTCGTCGGTGCGTGAAAACGGCACGCCGTAATGTTCGAGTTCCAGCACCGCGGGTACGGCCTCCCGGCACATGTATTCGATGGCGTCCTGATCGCCGAGCCAGTCTGAGCCCTTGACCGTGTCGTACATGTGGAAGCGCCAATCGTCGCCGTCCTGCATATTGCCGAGCGAGGCCGCCATGCCGCCCTGTGCGGCCACGGTATGGCTGCGGGTTGGAAACACCTTGGTGACGCACGCGGTGTTCAATCCCGACGACGCCATCCCGAGGGCAGCTCGCAACCCCGCGCCACCGGCACCGACAATGACGACGTCATAGCTGTGCTCGATGATTTCGTAGGCCTGTGTCATGCCGTACCTCGCGGAGGCCGGTTGGGGGTGAAGGTCTTGGGCACGCTAGTGGCTGGCAAGTCTCCGGTAATCGCGAATGATGTCGGCATCAGGCTCGATTCCAAGGCCCGCACCTTGCGGCACCGAAACCCGGCCGCCTTCCTGGGCAAGTGCGCCGCCGTAGAGTTGCGCTTCGAGATCGAAACAGCGCCACTCGATCATGGAGTCAGCGGTTCCGAGCGCCGCCGTCGCGTGGATCGCGGCCAGCAGACCGGGGCCATCGTAGAAAGTGTGAGGCATCACGACGACATTGTGGACAGCCGCCAGCGAAAATACCTTGCGCAACTCGCTGATGCCTCCCATTTTGGCGGGGCTCGGCTGGACGAAGTCCACCGCTCCCGCCGCCAACAGGCGCTCGAACTCCATCAGGGTCGATACGTTCTCTCCGGCGGCGATCGGAATGCCGCAGCTTCTGCGGAGCTCGGCGAGCCCGGCATAATTTTCGGGCGGCCACACCGGCTCCTCCAGCCATTTCAGATCCAGCTCTTTCAACTCCTCCGCCCGCGTTCGGGCCTCGTTCAACGACCACGGACAATTGACGTCCAGCGTCAGCTCAACATCCGGGCCGGCCTCTTCGCGAGCGGCACGAATGGCCGAAATCTCAATTTCATGCAGCTTCAGACATCGAAATCCGGCCTCGATCGCCCGCCGGACATTGGCGCGCACCAGCGAGGGGTCAGAAAAACGGACGAGACTTGCGTAGCAGGCCAGATCGCTCTCGCCGCCGCCCAGCAGCCGGTAAACCGGGCTGTTGGCCGCCTTGCCGGCGATATCCCAGAGCGCGATGTCCACCGCGGAGATGGCAAACATCAGAGGCCCGCCGCGACCAAAAATGTGCAGCTTCTTCTGCACTTCAAGCATCAGGGGAGCCATCCGCGCGGCGTCCTGGCCGATGCAGATCGGCGCGATCAACTCGTCGACCGCCAATTTTGCCGACATCACCGCCCGGAAGCCGAACGCTTCGCCCCACCCCACCAATCCCTGGTCGGTCGTTACCTTGACGAGCAGCGAGTCCGCCGCGGGCAGGTCCTTGTCACCCCACGCAGCGGCGTCGGAACCGATACCTCGCTTGAGGGGAATCCGCAGCGCGAATGTCTCGATCCCTGCAATGATCACCGTGGCCTCCAACCTCGCCGTTCTGCGCACCAACCGGCACGCCTTCGGAAAAATGCCGGGTCTAGGGGTGATTGTGCCGCGGATCATCCTTGACGTTCATATATTCAAGGCCGAGCGGACCGATCGCCGTCACTTGCGTGACGTACTCTCCCGACCTTGCCCAATGGAAATGCGGGGTATCTCCGGGCAGGACCACGACGCAGCCGGGCGGAAAGGCCTTCACCTTGTCGCCGTCGAATTGCTCGCCGAGACCGATATAGAAAACCCCGGACATGACGGTGTAGATCCGGTCCTCGGGGTGCCGGTGCGGCATCAGCTTCACGCCGGACGGCACCTTCACCCTGACCACATAGGGTCCAGGCTGGCTGGGCTCGCCAACAAGGACGGCCAGCCGCACCGTCGGCGGGAAGGCCGGGAACGGCTTCCACTCGATGTCCTCCGGCAGAATCGACCTGAAGACGGCTTCGTCTGGCTGGTGGCTTCGAACCATCGCGGTTTTCCCCGAACTGAACGGCCAACGGCTAGCGAAGTGGATGAGCCGTTCAAGACGGCAACTCCGCGCCAGCCCGAACCTTCGATGCCGGTACGCTCATGACCGTCCATCGCACTTCCTCGATCGACCGCCACCGCATTACGATTGCCGGTTGATCGATTTACCCGACTATTTTGCAGGCCCTTGCTGAACTTGCCATCCGACCTTCGGAAAGAGCCGGTCATATCAATGTATGAGAGGCCAATGTTTTGTAGCTCTTTCAAGACAGTCGATCAGGGCATCTGTTTCGAACGGCTTCCTGAGCAGACAGACTGCGCCGCTGGCTGCGGCCTTGGATTCCAGGCCCTGCTCTCCCCGCGCCGTGATCATGATCACCGGCACCGTCGAGCCCCGGGCCGCCAGCAACCGCTTCAGGTCGAACCCGCCGATGCCGGGCATGTGAATATCGGTAATGATGCAGTCGTAGCAACCTGCACGATCCTCGGCGATAAACTCATCCGCGGAGGCAAACCCCCGGATGCGATATCCCAGCGAGCTCAGCGATGCGACAAGCGCAAGCCGGAAGGACTCGTCATCATCGATGACCGAAACTAGGACCCTCTCTGGGCACACAGCACTCTCCACGCCAGACTTGGCAGCCGAAGCCGGGATCTGCAACCTTCGCATGCAATGGCAGCGCCCAGGAACTATACACGGGTGTCATGTGACCTCTTGTCATCCCTTCGGCTTGAGCACTTCGGCCATCCGCACCAGGTCGGCCAGGGTTCGTGCGCCCATTTTCCGCATCGCAGCACCGCGGTGGATTTTCACCGTGATCTCGCTTATCCCCAGATCGCCGGCTACCTGCTTGTTCATCTTGCCCGCGGTCACCAGCCGCATCACCTGCAGTTCGCGGGGCGAGAGGGTCTCAAACCGTTGCTGCATCTGCGAGACATCGCCCTCGACGGTTCGCCGCTGTCGATCGCGTTCGATCGCAGCCATCACGGCATCGAGCATATCCTGGTCGTGGAACGGCTTGGAGAGAAAGTCCACCGCGCCCCGCTTCATGGCGCGAACCGACATGGAAATATCACCATAGCCCGTCATCATCACGACCGGCAGCCGAACGCCCATCTCGGCGAGCCGAGCCTGAAAATCCAGGCCGTTCATATCGGGCAAGCGGATGTCGATCACGATACAGCCCGGCTGCTCCGCGGGAGGCACGCCCAGAAACTCGCGCGCCGCAGCGTAGGTTTGGGTTTCTAGTCCTACCGACTCGAACAAGCCTTCCAGCGCATCGCGCATCGACGCATCATCATCGACCACGTGCACAACTGCCCTCTCGTTGGTCTGGGACGGCATCGCACAGGCACCCATAAGGTAACTTCCGCCACGCTAGCATGGCGAAACTCACGATGGGGATCAAACAAAAGTATAGGTTGGTCGCCTCCCGCTTCGGACCAAACTCGGGATACCGGCACCAATTACCGTAACGACAGCATGTGACCGGGAGCGGATCGCCGGCAACCGGCGTTTGCCTGCGCGCGTCGTCCAGCCCTTCATCGGGCGCTGACGTCCCCCCGCACGGGCGGGGCGAAGATCCAGCAAGCCCGAGCAATTTTGCGCAGCTCCCAAAGTAGCTCCGCGCGGGGAAAGAAGATACGAGAACTGGCTGAGCGCAAAAGGACCATTGCGGCGCGCATCGCCAGCGCCGTCTGAAGCATGGCCGCAACCAGCGCCGCGAGGATGAGGGTGAACCGAGATGGAGGTGGATATCGTCGGCAACCTCGGCGCCGATCGCTCGCCGGTCTCGAATGATTACCTCCTGGTTCGGGAGCTCACTCACAGGGTCAACAACGAATTCGCATCGGCGATCGGGTTTGTTTCGCTGCTCGCCGCCCGTTCGACCAATGGCGAAGTCAAGGTCGCGTTGGCCGAAGTCGCGGACCTCCTGCATGATTACGCCGGCGGCCATCGGGCCCTGCAAATGCCGACCCACAGCACGATCATCGATGCATCTGACTACATCCGCGCACTCTGCCGTTCGATCAGACGCGCCAGGCTCAATCATCGCGGTATCGAACTCGTGCTGGTCGAACATCCGCTCCAGATGAGTTCGGACCGGTGCTGGAAACTCGGCATGATCGTCTCGGAATTGATCACCAATTCCGCACGCCACGCCTTCTGCGACCGCGGCGGAACGGTTCGGATCGAGCTTTCCGCCTCTGGACCATTGGCGGAATGCTGCGTCATGGACAACGGATCTTCGCAAAATCCCTGCACGCCGGGCGAGGGATTGAAAATCGTCGCAGCACTGGCGCGGGAGCTGAATGGCAGGATCGTCTACCAGTTTGGAGCAGAGGGCGCCCAATCCATCTTGAGGTTTCCCATCAGCGATGAAACCCGGCAAGTCGGCTGCGAGCGCTCGATCGGAGATCCGGCCAGCCGCGGGCCTACGGCTGCGCCTTTGTAAACCCGCCGGGGCGGGTGGCTTCGTACCGCCGCCGGGACGGTCCGGGGTATTCGACGAACCTTGAAGGCACGCCGCGTCCGTTGCCGAAGCGCTGGAGAAGGATGGCAGCCATGCAAATCGAAAATGTTGCGGACTTGATCGCGGAAACGCTGGTTCAGGCAGGGGTCAAGCGCATCTTCGGCGTGGTCGGCGACAGCCTGAACGGGCTGACCGAGGCCCTGCGCAAAAGAAAGGCGATCGACTGGATCCATGTTCGACATGAGGAAGTGGCCGCCTTCGCAGCCGCAGGCGAGGCGCAGATCACCGGGCAGCTGGCGGTATGCGCCGGATCGTGCGGTCCTGGGAATCTCCACCTCATCAACGGTCTGTTCGACGCTCACCGAAGCCGCACCCCGGTCCTGGCCATAGCCGCGCAGATTCCTTCCGGCGAGATCGGGGGCGGTTACTTCCAGGAAACCCATCCCCAGGAACTGTTCCGCGAATGCAGTCACTACTGCGAACTCGTCTCGGACACCGCGCAGCTTCCTTACGTGCTGGAAAACGCCATTCGCGCGGCTGTGGGACGGCGCGGCGTGGCAGTGCTGGTCATCCCTGGCGACGTGGCGCTGCGGCCATCGCCGCGGCGCGGCATTTCACCGAATCCCGGGCTGTTGCCGGCGGCACCGGTCGTTCGGCCGGCCGAGCCCGAGCTCACCACGCTGGCCAACCTGCTCAATGCGGCCCGCCGCATCACGCTGTTCTGCGGCCGCGGCTGCTCCGGCGCCCACGCCGGCCTGATGCAACTGGCCGAGACCTTGAAAAGCCCGATGGTGCATGCGCTGGGCGGCAAAGAGCATGTCGAATACGACAATCCATACGACGTCGGCATGACCGGCTTTATCGGCTTCTCCTCCGGCTATGCGGCGATGCATGCTTGCGACGCCCTGGTCTTGCTGGGCACAGACTTCCCCTACAAGCAGTTTCTGCCCACCGACTGCAAGATCGCCCAGATCGACATTCGGCCGGAGAACCTCGGGCGGCGCTGCAAGCTCGACCTCGGCCTGGTCGGCGATGTCGGCGCCACGATCGAGGCATTGCTGCCAAAGCTTGCGGTGAAGACCGACAGGTCGCACCTCGACACCAGCCTGGCTCACTACCGGAAGGCGCGTGCCGGGCTGGATGAGCTCGCACGCGGTACGCCGGGGCGCAAACCCATCCATCCGCAATATCTTGCGCGTATCCTCAGCGAGATCGCAGCCGACGACGCCGTATTCACCGCCGACGTCGGCACGCCTACCATCTGGGCGGCCCGCTACCTCGCGATGAACGGTCGTCGGCGCCTTGTCGGCTCCTGGGTTCATGGTTCGATGGCCAATGCCATGGCCCAGGCGATCGGCGTTCAGGCCGCCTAGCCCGGCCGACAGGTGGTCTCGATGTCCGGAGACGGCGGCTTCACCATGCTGATGGGAGATCTGATCACGCTGACCCAGATGAAACTTCCCGTGAAGGTCGTCATCTTCAACAACGGAGTACTGGGCTTTGTGGCCCTCGAGATGAAGGCCTCGGGTTTCATCGAAACAGGCACCGACCTGCAAAATCCGGACTTCGCCGCCATGGCCCGGGCGATGGGCATACATGCGGTGCGGGTAGACGACCCCGGCGACCTCGCCAACGCGTTCCGCGAGGTATTGAACCACGACGGTCCGGCGGTGCTCGATGTCGTCACCGCGAAACAGGAATTGTCGATGCCGCCGACGATCGCCGCCGAGCAGGTCAAGGGCTTCAGCCTGTGGGTGCTGCGGGCCGTGATGAACGGCCGTGGCGACGAGGTCCTGGATTTGGCAAAGACCAACCTGTTGCCACGGTGACCGTGCCATGCAGACGAGCGCTCAAGGCGCCTCACAACGCCGGCCAGCGACCGCGTGCGGAACGCCTGATCGGGCCGCTAGCATGGGAGCGTTGCACCCTTGCACCGGCGCCCGAAACGGATCAGCTCATTTCAAGCCAAGGACGGCCGGACCAAATTCCGCGACCGTCAGAAGCACCGCAAGCACCAGCACGATCAACGCAGACAGCCGGGCTGTGGACATAGGCATGAGCATCATCCGATCGAGGGCTTGCAATGCAACCGTCAGCTTTCGGCGACGTCGATGATGGCCTCGGCACGGCGGCAGCGGACTCTTGCCGGATTCGTGGTTGCCGATCAGGTAACCGCTGACCGAGACGAGGGCCTTGCAGCGATCTGGCCAGAGCGCCGCGATGAAATCGGCCGTCCGGGCGTCCCAGTCGTAACCGCCAATGGTCGCTTTCTCGACCTTGAGGGCGTCCATCAGGGCAATGATATCGACGGCAACTACCGACTGCTGGCCGTTGCGGACGGTATCGCCCGAGAGAAATCGCGTTGGGCCATAGCCGCGCAGATAAGGCACGATCACCCGGTAGCCTGCGGATGCCAACAAGGGCGCCACATCGACCGCCCCGACCGGCCCGGTGCGACGGCGCCCGCGTCGCGGTTTGTGACACGGCGGTGAACGCCGACAACTAAGCCTGGGACGTGATGACAGGCCTGATCGCGGGCAACCTTCCATGGACCGCTTCATGCGGATTCTGTCGCGTTCTTGCCGTTCCCGGGGCCGTTGAGGCCATGCTGGCGAGGTCCGGCACCGTCCGCGGCTGAAGCGGACGACGACTGCCGCGCAGGTGGAGCGTCTGCCGTGGCAAATTCGGCTCAATTTGCCTCGTCGGGCGGTTGCCGTCCGGAGTCCGACAAATTACTCTATTCCCTCACGAATAGCGTCAAGGCCGATGCTTGAAGGGGTCGCCGACTCGACACAAATTTTCGTTTTCAAACCGGATGCCGCACGACTAATCTCTCGTTTCTTCCAGGCATCGCAACTTGGTGGATCAATCAACATGGCGACTTCTGATCTCTCATCGAGGCCGAAGTCGCGCGTGATACCGGATTACATCGTTGCGGTTCTGTCGCCGGCTGCGGCCGTGGTACTCGATTTTGCCTTCGACAGGCTGTCCGGGCTCAATCCGCCCGTGTCATTGTTTCTCTGCGCGATCTTGTTTGCGGCGTGGATCGGCGGCCCCGGTCCGGCCCTGCTCGCCACCGCGCTGAGCATTTCAGCCTACGATTTCTTCTTCCTGGAACCGATCCATTCATTCGCGCTTCAGCCAAAGGAGATTCCACGGCTTGCGCTGCTGGCTGTCGCGGGGCTCTTCGTTGTTTCGTTGAGCGCGGCGCAGCAGCGCGCGGTAGCCTCGATGCGGCGCGCCCGCGATCAGCAGCAGGCGACGTTGCGCGAACTGAAGCAGCTCAACGAAACGCTGCGCCGCGAAAATGCCGAGCGCAAGCGGGCCGAGGACCGGGCGCGGCGAACCGAACAGGAATTTCAGCTCACCGTCGATATGATCCCGGTGCTGGCCGCACGTTATCGTCCGGACGGCTTCATGGATTTTCGGAACCGGACCTGGCGGAACTATACCGGGCTCTCGCAGGATAATCTGGAAGGCCAGCGCTGGGGGACCGCGCTGCATCCCGATGATCTGCCGATGGTCGAGCGCGAGTGGCGCACGCATATCGCAACCGGAGAGCCGTTCGAGATAGAACAGCGGCTGCGGCGAGCCGACGGAGAATACCGCTGGCACTGGGTTCGCCGCGTGCCGCTGCGCGACGACGCCGGAAATGTGATCAGGTGGTATGGCGTTGCGTTCGACATCGAGGATCGCAAGCGGGCGGAAGATGCGCTGCGGCTGAGCGAGATGGAATTGATCAAAGCCAGGCATGAGCTTCAACTGACCATCGATACGATCGCGACGATGGTTGTCGTGCTCGACCAGAACGGCAAGGCCTACTTCGCCAATCGACCGGCGCAGGAATATATCGGCCGACACACCCCGGTCGCGGATGTCTTCGACATCGTCCATCCCGACGACCGCGCCATGATCGAGGAGCTGTGGCGCACCCACCTGGCGACCGGACAACCGTTCCAGACCGAACAGCGCATGCGGCGGGCGGACGGAGAGTATCGATGGAATTTCATGACGCGGGTGCCGCTGCGCGACGAGACCGGAAAGGTGGTCAGGTGGTACGGGTCGGGTTATGACATCGAAGACCGGAAACGCGCCGAGAACGCACTGCGCGAAAGCGAAGCGCGGCTGGCGGAGGCGCGGCGCGAACTCCAGCTTACGATCGATTCAATTCCGGTCATGGTGTCGACGTTCGAGCCGGATGGAACGCGCAGTTTCGTCAACAAATACTGGCAGGATTACACCGGCCATAACCAGCAACAAGCGACCGGCAAGGGATTGAATACCTCGGTCTATTACCATCCGGAGGATGTCGGGCAGTTCGACGACGCGTGGCGCGCGGCCTCGGCAAAGGGCGAGACGCTGTCCGTCGATGTGCGCACCCGCCGCGCCGACGGCACCTATCGGTGGTACACCATGCGGCGCGCGCCATTGCGCGACGAGCGCGGAAACATTGTCAGATGGTATTCGGTCGGCGTCGACATCGAGGATCAAAAGGTCGCCGAGGAAGCGCTGCGGCGCAGCCAGGCCCAGTTGGCCAACGCCGAGCGGGAGCTTCGTCTCACGCTCGACACGATACCGACCCTGGCCTGGCGAGCCCGGGCGGACGGTTTTGCGGAGTATCTCAACAAGCGCTGGCTGGATTTCACCGGCTTCTCGCAGGAGCAGGCCCTGGGCTGGGGATGGCAGGCTGCGCTCCATCCCGACGACCGGTCGGGACTGCGTGACGCCTGGCAGAGAATGCTGTCGTCGGGAAGGCCCGACGAAGTCGAGGCGCGGATGCGCCGCTTCGATGGAGTTTATCGCTGGCTGCTTTTCCGCACGGAGGCTTTGCGCGACGCGAGCGGCGCGGTGATCGGATGGTACGGAACCAACACCGACATCGAAGACCGCAAACTGGCCGAAAGCGCCCTGCAGCGGAGTGAGGCCTATGCTGCCGAGGCCCAGATGCTCAGCCGCACCGGGAGCCTTGCCTGGGACATCGCCGCCGACAACCACTTCTGGTCGGACCAGACCTATCAGATCCTTGGGTTCGACCGCAGCGTCAAGCCATCCATCGACCTCATCATGCAGCGTGTCCACCCCGACGATCGCGCCCGGCTGCAACATGAGGTCGGCCGTGCGTCGCTGGACGCGCAGATCCACGATTATGAACCGCGGCTGCTGATGCCGGACGGCCAGATCAAACATCTGCACCTTCGCGTGCATCACGTGAGGTACGAGTCGGGCAAGGAGGAAGTTGTCGGCGCGCTGATGGACGTTACGGCAGCCAAGAAATCGCAGGAGGCGCTCGACGCCGCACAAACGGCCCTGGCTCACGCCGGCCGCGTCGCGGCACTTGGAGAAATGAGCGCGACGATAGCCCATGAGGTCAATCAGCCGCTGGCGGCGATCGTCACCAATGGCCAGGCTTGCCTGCGCTTTCTCCGCCGTGAAACGCCCGATCTGGACGATGTGCGCGGCGCGCTGGAATGGATCGTCAAGGACGGCAACCGGGCGAGCGAGGTGATCGGGCGCGTCCGCGGACTGCTGAAAAACGCACAAACGCGGAAGGTGCTGCTTGACGTCAATGACATCATTCGTGAGGTCGTTGCTCTTCTGCAGCGAGAACTGACTAGCCGCCTTGTGACGCTGCGGCTGGAACTATCGCCCGTCATTGCCTTGACGATTGCCGACCGGGTCCAGCTCCAGCAGGTCGTCATCAATCTGGTCATGAACGGTGTTGACGCCATGCAGGCGATCAATGACCGACCGCGCGTCCTGGTGATAAGCTCCTATGAAGATGATGCCGGACAGGTCGTGGTCGCGGTAAAGGACAGCGGCGTCGGCATCCCTGGCGAAAGCGCGGCCCGAGTATTCGACGCCTTCTTCAGCACCAAGCCCGGAGGCCTCGGCATCGGGCTTTCAATCTGCCGTTCCATCATAGAGGATCTTGGCGGCCGACTGTGGACGTCGCACGACGATGAGAGCCCTGGTGCCACTTTCCGGTTCGCCTTGCCGGCCGACGCGGGGCGCACCCTCAGCCGTGAAGCGCGAAATTAGATCGGAAGATAGGACTTCACCTTGAGCCTGGCGGATCACCAGACCCTGAGCACTCGCCGAGCAGCGGCGGCGATCATGGTCGCTTGTGGATGCTGCTTGGCCAGGCAGGGCGGCGCGTGATGGAAGCGCAATCCGAGCAAATGGTATTCGTCGTCGATGATGACCCGTCGGTGCGCGGAGCACTGACCAACCTGTTCCGCTCGATGGATTTCCCCGTAGGCGTATTCGGTTCGGCGGCCGAGCTGCTTCAGAGCGAGCTTCCGAACATTGTCAGCTGCCTGGTGCTGGATATCAGGCTGCCGGGGGTGAACGGACTTGAGTTTCAGGCCTCCCTGGCCAGGGCCGGCATTCACATTCCGATCATCTTCATCACCGGACATGGCGACGTTCCGATGTCGGTGAAAGCGATGAAGGCCGGAGCCGTCGACTTTCTGCCCAAACCGTTCCGCGACCAGGACATGTTGGATGCCGTAATCCGCGCCCTCGACCAGGACCGCAAGCGGCGTGACGGCGAGCGGGCCGTCTCCAGGCTTCGCCAATTGCAGGAATCCCTGACCCGGCGTGAGCGCGAGGTCATGGCGCTCGTCGTCTCGGGTCTGATGAACAAGCAGATCGCGCACCGGCTGCAGGTCACCGAAATCACCGTGAAGATCCATCGAGGCAATATGATGAGAAAAATGGAAGCCAGGTCGCTGGCGGATCTGGTGAGAATGGCCGAACTGCTGGGAACAAGCGGGCGAGCTGGCACAATATAACCCGAACAAATTAAACCTAAGTATGATGTCCAACAACTGGGGTACCGGCCAAGTCTGGTTGTGAACTTCCGCGGAGGCAGGCTCTCGGGTTTCCGTCAGGGGCAGATGCTTTGACTGCAGTGCCGGTGATCTCAATCATTGACGACGATGCGTCGATCCGCGCCGGGCTGAATAATCTCGTCAGATCCCTTGGCTATATCGCCTGGACCTTTGCCTCCGCCGAGGATTTCCTGACCTCGACGCAACTCAACGATACCTGGTGCGTGATCGCTGACGTCCGCATGCCTGCGATGAACGGGATCCAACTGCAGATTCTTCTGCGAGACCGGGGATGTCGCGTGCCGTTCATATTCATAACGGCCCTTCCCGAAGAGCATAGCCGCAGACAGGCGCTCAGCGACGGGGCGGTTTGCTACCTGGCCAAGCCCTTTGACGAAAGTGTTCTGCTCAGCTGCCTTGACACGGCCGTAGACCACCACCTCCACGGTACGATCGGCTAGATGCATTCGGGCTTCAGGGGCATCGGCCAGGACGCCGGAGAGGTCGGCGGCGCCTGGACAGGCACGAAAAAAGGGCCGGCGGCTATATGCCACCGGCCCTTCTTGCCTGCATCTCGTGCAAAGCGGCCGGGGGAGGAAGCGGCTTCGCATTTTCCGTCATGGCCGGGGCTTGGGGGCAACCGGGGCCTGGTGGTTCGAGGCTGGCGCTGTACCGGATCAAGCCTTTCGTGGGTGGCGATGCTCATCCGGTAGCGATTGGAGTTCTACCGCATTTCCCGATCACGCGCTGATTGGCGATTGCTGCATTTCGCAGCATCTTGCCTCAGTCGCACGGTTTCCCGAGATAGAGACGCTCTAAACCTAGGTATAGGTTTGCCGGTCAACGGTGAAAACCTAAGTGCGATAGAACAGATGGTCGGCCGTGGGTTAATTTCCGATCAGGATTTGAAAGCGGGCCAACGCGATCAAGAGCCCGAAACCCCAAATACTGAGGTCAAATGCGATGTTGAACAGCTCCCCGGCGATCGGCGTGACGTCATCGAGCTCATTTGGCAAGGGTACCTCGCGAGCCCTGGCATATGGCGGCGCGATGCCGATAGCTCGACCATTGCGGCTCGCGGCCGACGAAAGCGGCAGGGCAGTCCTGCAGCGACAAGCGGTCGACGTTTCATCTCCAACGGTGGATGTCGCGCCGCATCAGGCGGTGAGACGGCGCGGAGAGCAGTGGCGGGGCATCGGCGCGGAGTTCGTCCAGGCCATGACGCACCATCGTGTCGACTTTCGCTTCCGCTCGCAGCTGCATCTGCTTGCTGCATATGAACAGGGCGTGCGCCGCGAGGGCTCTTCCTATGTAGAGGGCTTGGCGCGGTCGACGTTGCGTGACGTTGCCAGGAAGCTCACCTTCGCGCCGGAGCGGCACGAATATCATGAATGGTATGAGCCGCGCGTCCCTGCAGGCGTGACCTATTTCTACTTCGATCCCGCCGGGTTGCAGAACGATTGCGAGGAGAACCTCGCGGATATGCCGCTTGCACCCCGGCTGTTCTTCGAAGACGCGACTATCTGGAGTACCGTGGCGAAGCTCAGGCAGGCGATCGACGCCCCTGACGGCGCGAACCGGCTCTATGCCGAGGCTCTTGGTGTCGTTCTGATCCATGAACTCGCGCGCCTCAACAAGGGATCTCCGCGCGCCGATGCGGCCGTCAAGGGTGGCCTCGCCGCATGGCAGCAGCGGATCGTGGCCGCTTACGTCGAGGAACATCTGTCCGAACAGATTCCTCTTGCCGCGCTGGCGCGTCTGGCTCGGCTGAGCACGTTTCATTTTTGCCGGGCATTCAAGCAATCGTTTGGCGTTCCGCCGCATCGCTACCATACCAACCGGCGCATCGAGAGGGCGAAAGCGATGCTGGCGGAGCGGAAGCATTCAGTGACCGAAGTCGGGCTAACCATCGGTTTCAGCGAGACCAGCTCCTTTACGGCCGTGTTCCGCAAGGTCACTGGGCAGACGCCGAGCCGCTACCACCGCGCTCTGGGATGAGTGACAATCGGCAGGCGCGGCTTTGCCCGCGATATGCAGGGGCCTGGCGAAGCGGGATATGTTCAGGGAAATGCAGAGAACTCTTCAAGGCCAGCGATCAGGGCGACCGCCAACGGCCGGGTGGTTCCGAACCGCCCCCGCGGCCATTGAAGCGCCTACCAGCTCGCTTCGCCGTTCAATAGCGTCGCGCGACAAACACATGGTGGAGGAAGCAGCATGCTCAATCTGACGGAAATCAAGCCGTGCGATGAATTGCCCACCGCAGAGCACCTGCTGCTGCAGGAGCTGACGCATCGCATCAACAACGAATTGGCGTCGACGATCGGTTTCGTGCGACTGACGGCGGCGCAGTCCACCAACAGCGAGGTCAAAGCCGTGCTGGAGAGGGTCATACAGCATATCAACGACTTTGCCCGCATCTACCGCGCATTGCAGATGCCCGTTGACGACGGCTGGATCGATGCCGCAAAGTATCTGCGCGAGCTTTGTCGGTCTATCAGCCGCGCCAAGCTGCAGCACAGGGGCATTGATCTCGTCTTGATAGAATCCGACCTGCAGCTCAGCGCCTCGCGGTGTTGGCGGCTCGGAATGATCGTATCCGAACTGATTGCCAACGCGTCGCGGCATGCGTTTGGCGGCGGCGGTGGAACCATCCAGGTGGAGTTGCTCGACCGGGACGATTTCGTGCAGTGCACCATCACCGACGACGGCACCGGGTCGCACAATATCCGGCCGGGACAGGGCCTGAGGATCATCCGGTCTCTGGCCGGCGATCTTGGCGGAACGATCGAGCATTTTTCGGGAAACACGGGCACCAGGACGATCCTGTGCTTTCCGCTGCAGGGGGCGGGCGTCGGCGGCGCGCAGACTTGCCTGAACTTGACAGGCGCAGGCACGGCATGAAGCGCTTTGCGCTTCTCCATAGCGCGATACTCGAGGGCTGGCTTGAAAATGCGTGCTGCTGGCCCGCTACTCATACCTTGGTGTGATCCGCGCTTTGGCTTCCAACATGATATGAGCTTTGGGTTTGCCTCGTCACGGGCAGAGCGGCCAAGGCCGCCGCAGCGGATAATTGGCCGTCCCTGTGCTGCAGCCGTGCCGAACCAACCAAAGGAGGCCGCGTGCCCGCGGGACCTTTCATCTCGATTATCGACGATGATGAATCGATGCTGAATGCGATTGTGGGCCTGGTTCGCTCTGCCAGCTACCGGGTGCGCGGCTTCTCATCGGCCGAGGAATTCCTGCAATACGGGATGATCGGGAGTTTTGTCTGCATCATTACCGACATCCAGATGCCGGGCATGAGTGGTATCGAACTCAAGCAGCACCTGACCGAGCGGCAGTGCCAAATTCCCGTGATCATGATCACCGCGCGTCATGACGCAGGTCTCGAAGAACAGGCACTCGCGAGCGGCGCGGCCTGTTTCCTGCGCAAGCCGTTTGAAGCGGACGAGCTTATCGGCTGCATCGACAGGGCGCTGGGGACCTGATCTGCATCTGGCGCAACGGAAGCCAAGTTCCCGGTGACCCGATCGTCCGAGCCCCTGCCCGCATGCTGCGGCAGAAGCGCTTCCCTAACGCGCCGCGCCGGCCATGGTCCGGCCGGCCTCCTGCCTGCGCGGCAGCTTCCAGTTCGGCCGCACGAAATGACAGGTGTAGCCGTCCGGATAGCGTTCCAGATAGTCCTGATGCTCGGGCTCGGCTTCCCAGAACGGCCCGGCCGGCGCAACCTCGGTGGTAGCCTTGCCCGGCCACAGGCCGGAAGCATCGACATCGGCGATGGTATCTTCCGCGATCCGCTTCTGCTCGTCATTGGTATAGAAGATCGCGGAACGATAGCTCGCTCCCCTGTCGTTGCCCTGACGGTTCAGCGTGCTCGGATCGTGGATCTGGAAAAAGTATTCCAGCAGCTGGCGATAGCTGATGATCTGCGGATCAAAGCTGATTTCGATGGCCTCGGCATGATTGCCGTGGTTGCGATAGGTCGCGTTCGGCACCTCGCCGCCGGTGTAGCCCACCCTGGTTGAGGTCACGCCGGGATAGCGGCGTATCAGATCCTGCATGCCCCAGAAGCAGCCCCCGGCAAGGACCGCGCGTTCCGTCGAACCTGTCATTCTGTGCTCCTCGCGTTTTCTGCGGGTGTCGCGCCCGAAGCGCGATCAAAAACCCATAATGAGGCCGAACGATGCAGAAGTGCAAGTTCCCGGGACGGCCGCGCCCAGGCCATCCGGCCTATCTGACCCCCACCAGGCCGCGGCTGCCTGCGCGGCGCGCGTTTTGCCGCGGCCTTGTGGCCGGAGGTTCAGGCGGCCTTGCTGCGTCCCACCGTCTGGCGAACCTCGAAGCCTTCGAACTGCGGGTGGTCCAGATAAAGCGGCTTGTTGCCTCCTGCCCGGCTGTGCGCCGCGCGGAAGGCCTCGGATTTGGTCCAGGCTTCAAAATCGCCGCGGCTTTCCCAGACGGTGTGAGATGCATAAAGCGTGTGGTCCTCGGCTTCCGGACCTTTGAGCAGGTGAAACTCGACGAAGCCGGGCACCTTTTCGAGATGGCTGTCGCGCGAAAGCCAGACCTGCTCGAAATCGGCCTCCGACCCCTTGGCTACCCGGAAGCGGTTCATGGCGATGAACATGGAAGCTTCTCCCTGTTTTGACGGTCCAGGCAATACAGGGCGCCCCGCAATTGGCAACATTGCGGTCGCGTCGAGCAGGATGAGCCGGCCGTTTTACGCGGACGGACCGCCTCACCCGAATCTGGCGCGGCCGCAGTTGCGGCGATCACGCTGCTTTTGCCAAGCCGACCTCCGCCCAGATCTCCGCCAGCGCCTGCACCAGATGCTCGATATCGGCGTCGCTATGGTGCGGCGACGGAGTGATTCGCAGCCGCTCGGTGCCGCGCGGCACGGTCGGATAGTTGATCGGCTGGACGTAGATGCCGTAGCGGTCGATCAGCAGGTCGCTGATCTGCTTGCACAGCACCGGATCGCACACCATCACCGGCACGATGTGGCTGGGATTGGGCAGATGTGCGACGCCGGCCTGATCGAGCCGCGACCGCAGGCGCGCCACCCGATCCTGATGCCGTTCGCGCTCTGCCGAACTCGACTTCAGATGGCGGATGCTGGCCAGCGCGCCTGCCGCCACCGCCGGCGGCAGCGAGGTGGTGAAGATGAAGCCCGAGGCAAAGCTGCGGATGAAGTCGCAGATCGTGGCGGAGGCCGCGACATAGCCGCCGATCACGCCGAAGGCCTTCGCCAGCGTGCCTTCGATCACCGTCAGGCGATGGCTCAGCCCTTCGCGGTCGGCAATGCCGCCGCCGTTCGGGCCATAGAGGCCGACGCCGTGGACTTCGTCGAGATAGGTCATGGCGTTGTGGGCATCCGCGACATCGCAGAGCTCGGCGATCGGCGCGATATCGCCGTCCATCGAATAGACCGATTCGAACGCCACCAGCTTTGGCGCATGCGGATCGAGATCGCCGAGCTTGCGCTCGAGATCGCGCGGGTCGTTGTGGGCGAAGATGCGGGTCTCGCTGCGGCTGTGCCGAATACCCTCGATCATCGAGGCGTGGTTGAGCTCGTCCGACAGGATCGTGCAGCCCGGCATTCGCGAGGCCAGCGTACTGAGCGAGGCCATGTTCGACACGTAGCCCGAGGTGAACAGCAGCGCGGCCTGCTTGCCGTGAAGATCGGCCAGTTCGCGTTCCAGCAGCACGTGATAATGGTTGGTGCCGGCGATGTTGCGGGTGCCGCCGGCGCCGGCGCCGCAGCTGTCGAGCGCCTCATGCATCGCCGCCAGCACCTTCGGATGCTGGCCCATGCCGAGGTAATCGTTGGAGCACCACACCGTGACCTCGCCGGCGCCGCTGCCGTGGTGATGCCTGGCGCGGGGAAAAGCGCCGGCCTTGCGCTCCAGATCGGCGAATACGCGATAGCGTCCTTCGCGGTGCAGGCCGTCGAGTTGCCGGCGGAAAAAAGCTTCGTAGTTCATGATGTCCTCCCGTTAACCGTCGTGGCCGGCTCAGCTCCGATATCGAGCACCGTCGCCAATTCACCCCTTGGGTGTTGCTCAAGGAACCGCTGCCGAAACTGATCTTCAAGCCGCTGCCGCGCGCAGAGCGATTGCGACTTGGCAGGCGCCGTCTCGGGCCGCACGTTCGACAATATGACGAGGTTCGGCGGGGCGGCCTTGTTGTCGGGACCTTTTTCCATGATCTTGTCCTCCGGCGGAAAAGGCGAACGCATGCCCCAGCCCCACAGCGTTATCGCGGGCAACGGCAGCAGCATGAACCAGTGCTCGACGACGCCGAGTGCAAACAGCGTCGAGACAAGCGTAAGGCTGACCAAATCACAAGGTGTCGCAGCAACTTCGACGATGCGCTGTATCATGATGACCAGAACCGCGGTTGCCAGTGACACCGAGACCGGGAAGAACGCTCCGACCGGCTTGCGGGCGAAATAGGTTTTCAGGAACCGGACGGCGTCCGGCATCAACTCGTCATTGGTGACGGGGACACCGAGAAACAGATTGATCTTGGCGCTCTGCCTGAGCACCCACAGCGCCGCAAAGGTCCAGATGCCGACCTGGTTCGTACCGTTCCATGTCAGCGCAGCAATGGCGGCGCCACACAGCAGCAGCGCCAGTTCGTGATAGAGAATGGCCCGCAGCGCGAAGCCCAGTCGTTTCCGGCCGCTGACGCCGACCGGGCAGGCCTCGGGCCGCGGACCGGTGACCCAGCCCGCCAGAAACGCGATCTCCTGTGCGCCCCACAGCAGGATGGTACAGGTGAAGGCGGCATAGGCGCCACCAACGCTGGTATCGCCGGCCGTCAACCCAAGACCGAACAGCGAGCCGACCAGAAGGCTCGTGGCGCTCACGACCCGGAGAAATTCGAGGCTTCCCGACCGCCCCACCAGCAGCAACACGGCCCCGGTGCTGAACCACCAGACGAAGGCTGCATAGATCGGGGAGACGATGAAGGAAGCCATGAAACCGCTCTCTTACCACGCCGGCCGCAGGCAGATTTCGCGAGGCAATGGGTTCGGCCTCGCCGGCAACAGGAAAAGCCGGGCCAATGTCAGGCCGGCGAGAGCGGTGAGCCCGCCGCGTTTCACGCCGGACCACACGCCGCCTTGCGCCCGGGCATCGGCGATTTTCCCGGAAATCCTGCTCAGGCGCTCGAGCCCGGCCACGAAGCGGGGATCGTCGATATCCAGCGTCACCGGAAAGACCTGCCGGGAAATTTCCGACGTGATGCGGAACACTTGCATGTCGTAGTCGGTCGGATGCATCCCGAGGGCCTCGTGGAATGCCGGCCGCATATGGTCGCGTACATACATCGTCGCGAAAACAGCGAGCAGGAAAAACCTGATCCACAGCTTGTTGTGCCCGCGCAACAGCGAGGGGTCGGCCCGCATCAGCAATGCGAAGGCTTCGCCGTGGCGAAATTCGTCGTTGCACCAGCGTTCGAACCAGCGAAAGATCGGATGAAACTGACGCTCGGGGTGACGCTCCATCTGACGGAAGATGGTGATGTAGCGGGCATAGCCGATCTTTTCGGACAGATAGGTCGCATAGAAGATGAATTTTGGCCGGAAGTAAGTGTATTTCTTCGCGCGCGCGAGGAAACTGAGGTCGACGCCGATGCCGTGATCCTTGAGGATTTCGTTGATGAAGCCGGCATGGCGGGCCTCGTCACGGCTCATGAAGCCGAACAATTCCTGTATCTGCTTGTTCTTGATGCGCTTCTTGATCTCGGCATAGAGCACGCAGCCGGAGAACTCTGCGGTCAGGGAACTGACCAGGAAATCCTTGAATTCCTTGCGCAGCTCAGGCGGAAGACTTTCGAGATCGTTCTTGAACTCGTCCGACTTGACGAAGTGCGACTTGTTGTGGTCGGCGCGCAGCTCCCTGATCACCTCGTCCCACTCCGACTGCACCAGGCTGACGTCGAGGCGGTCCATTGCCTCGAAATCGGTGGTATAGAAACGCGGGCTGAGAATGGTGTCCTGACGCGCCAGGTCGGTGCTGTCGGCGTTGCCCTTGACGCTCGTTCCGATCCGGCCCTGGGTGCCGCCTTCCATCGGGATCATGTCGCTCTCCCATCCGAGAAACTGACTTCGTAGAGTTCGGTCAATTCGAGGTAGCCCTCGATCCGCGCACGCAGCCGGCCCAGCAGACCGCCGCGCACCACGGTCGCTATCCGGCGCACCAGGATCCGCTCGCCGAATTCGACATGCGTCGGGGCGTTGTGAACAAAGACCTCATCGCCGGGTTCGATCCTGACGTCGCCGTCGAGCACGACATGGGCATGCAGCGTCTCGGAGGTCTGCTCGATCTCTATGGTGCAGGGCACGTCGAACCGCCGGCGCCCTCCGATCCAGGTCCTGCTCATTTCGCGCTCCGCAGGTTCATCAGCCGCGCAAACGCCTGCGTGTTGCTGGATCCGAATGCGCCAAGATCGATCTGCTTGCCGGACGAGGTGTCCGTAAGCGTGATCTCGCCGCCCGAATATCGCGTGAGGCGGAACGGCGGTTGCGCGCCGATGTCACCCAGCTTTCGCTCGCGGGCAAGACCGCGCATCACCACGCGGATGAAACCGTTGGTTCCCGGCGCAAGTGTATCCACCAGTTGATGGTCGCCGGCATCGTAGACCAGCACCGCTCCGTTCTGGCCGTCCTCGAACTGAAGGTCGCGGCTTTCGACTGCGGCAGGAAGCGTCATGTGGCTGCCGCCTGCGCCGGTCAACCGCACCGTGGTCACGGCCACGAGCGCAAACAGGATCAGAGCCGCTCCGGCGAACACTCCGCCTTTCGGTACCACCGGTTCATGAAATACCTCGCTCATGAATATCTCCGCTCAGGCTGCCACGGTGGTGGGTGAATTGGCGATCGCGTTCGAAGCGGAACCGGTCTCGCCGATCTGCACCAGCGAGATCGCGGACGGCCCCGGCTGTCCGGTAAGCGCCGCCGCAAGCTTCGCGGCCACCGCGGCCGCATCCGGGATCGAATTCAGCATCGGCTCGGTGACCCGCAGCCGCCACGGCCGGATATGCGGCCACAGCAGCAAATAGGACACACGGCCCTCGTCGGAGAGCTTCAGCGGAATATCGCCACTGCCGTCGCGGTACGTCTTTAGCGCTGCATTGGCGATCTTGCCGAGCGGGATGTTCACGGTCATCGGCAACGCAACACCGAACTGGAACAGTATCCGCCTGCTGGTAATGGTGTAGCAGGCCGCGCGCCGGAACAGCCAGGCCAGCCCGGCGAGCACGGCCATGCTGCTGATCGCCGGAATGATCAGCCACAACGCGGACGTCATCGCCTCGCCCGCGGCCGCGCCGTGATACGCGCTCGACCACAGCCGCCATATCAGAAGAAGACCAAAATAAATCGCCACTTCCCTGATGTGGAACGCGCGCAACGCCAGCCCCTTGAAGGAAGGTTTGCCCTGCCAGATCACGCGCTCGCCCACCGGTAGCGGTGCAGGGAGTTCCTTGAACTGATTGAAATCCTGTTTCACAGCATCGGCTCCTGTCGCGACGGTGTGGCGTACAGCGTGCCGCCGCCGTAATAGCCGACGATCTTGTCTTCCTCGAGCTTGGTGACCTGATCGGGGCTTTTGGTGACCGGCACATCGGCAAACTGGCTGCCCAGGATGGCGTTCACCGTGACGCGGCCGCGCTTGTGATTGACCAGCGCGAACGGCATCGGCAACAGCACCCGTCTCGGGCCGGCCGAGGACGCAACTTCGACCTCGATGTAGCGGATCAGGGCCTCGGCGCGATCGATCCAGACGTCGGTACACACGCCGCCGATTTCATTGTCGGCTCCGATGACCTTCATGCCCCGCGGATCGGGATCGCGCGGCTCGAGACAGGTGCCCTCCGCCAGCCGCAGCGGGACGATGCAGGGCACGTTTTCGATGTTGAGTTCGGGAACGTCTTCCCGATCGGCCCAGGATCCCGGCCCCACGCCATCCAGCATCGGATTGCCGGTCGGCTCCAGCGGCGCGCCCGGCCACACCGCGATCGGCGCGGCTGCAACGTCGCGGCGGTCGTTCTTGTGATTGGGAAGCGTCGCGATATGGCCGTCGCGCAGCAGATAGTGCTTCGGGTCGGGCATCCGCGGAAAGCCATGGACCACCCCGCCTCCGCTCGCGGTGGAATCCAGTGGATAGCCTTCACGCTTGTCTTCGCGGCGGAGATAGAAAATCAGGCACGCGAAGAAGATCCAGAAAACATAGAGCGTAACCTGTGCTACGTCCAAATAAGCGCCTTCTTGCATGGGACGATCTCCCTTTCGTTGACTAACCTGGAAATTCGGCCAGGCCGAATTTGGATGACGGCCGCGACAGGCCGGATCGTGCCGTGCGCACGAGCGGACCGATCGCAACCAATGTGGCGAACAGCAGGGCAACCTCGATGTGATAGACGACGCTGTATCCGGTCGATGGATCGGCCAGCGCGCGGCCGAGCACGCCATTGGAGGCAAGCGACGACACCGCGTCGCGAATGCCGCCGCCGAGCGCGATACCGCCGCCGGCCGCGGTCGCCTGGACGGCGCCCCACGTGCCCAGCGCCAGCCCGCTCTCGCCGTCGCTGGCGATCGCCATCGCGGCGGTCAGGGTGCCTGCCGCGAACAATCCGCCCCCGAAACCTATCAGTGCCGTGCCGATCCTGAACAACAAGACCGAATCCAGCGGCGCCGCGAAGATCACGGCCGAAAACGCGAACACGCCGGCCACCGCGCCGAATCCGGCGATGCGATAGGGATCGGCGTCGCGTCCCAGCGTTCGCGCGGCAAGCCCGAAACCCGCCAAGGTGCCGAGTGCGAAAAACGCCGTCAGTGCCGTGGTCTGGCCCACGGTGAGCTTGAGGATTTCGGCGCCATAGGGCTCCAGCAGAATGTCCTGCATCGAGAAGCCCGCGGTGCCAAGTGCCAGCGCAACCAGCACGCGGACCGAACCGCCGGACTGCCGGAACCTGGCCCAGGAGTGCTGGAATTCCGGGCGTTCGCGCAAGGCCGAGGTCAGCGAGGGGTTGCGCGCTTCCTGCTTCCACAAAGCGCAGATGTTCAACAGCAATTGCGTGACCGCGACACCCTGGATCACCTGGATCAGGCGGATCTCGTTGAAATTGCGCAGCAGCTCGCTGAAGATCAGAGCGCTGCCGGCCATGCCGAACAGCAGCATGACATAGAGAAAGGCGACGACGCGCGGCCGCGAATCCGCCGGCGCCAGATCGGTGGCCAGCGCGAGGCCGGCGGTCTGGGCCGTATGCATGCCGGCGCCGACCAACAGAAACGCCAGCGCGGCGCCGAACTGGCCATACACCGCCGGATATTCGCCGGTTCCCGACAGCACCAGCAGCGCAAAGGGCAGAATGGCGAAACCGCCGAACTGCACCAGCGTGCCCATCCAGATATACGGCACCCGGCGCCAGCCCAGCACCGAGCGGTGGTTGTCGGACTTGAAGCCGATCAGCACGCGGAACGGCGCGAACACGAGCGGCATCGAAACCATCAGCGAGACCAGCAGGGTTGAGACGCCGAGCTCGACGATCATCACGCGATTGAGCGTGCCGTTCAGCAGCACGATGGAAATGCCGGTCGATACCTGAAACAGCGACAGCCGCAGCAGGCGTGAAAGCGGAAGCTCCTTCGTTGCCGCATCGGCAAACGGCAGGAAGCGCGTTCCGAGCCGCATCCATCCTTTCGCCAATGTGGTCGAAATCCTTGTCATCGGGGAATCAGCTCCAGGGCGTGGGATTTGTAGAAGCCGCTGGTGACCCGGCGGCTGCGCCCGAGCTGCCATCGATCGAGGCTGTCCTCCGACATCAGCAGTTTCCGCAGCTTCCGTTCGGCCACGGGCTCGATGGCAGGCGCGCGGTCGCCGCGCGGGAACAGGCGGCCCACCGCATGCATCGCCGCCAGCGCCGGCGTCTTCGGCGCGAATGTCACCAGCAGCATCTCGCCGGTGCGCGCGGCCAGTCCCGCCATGATGCGGCAGGTATCGGCGGGACGATAGTGGATCAACGAATCCATCGCGACGACGAAATCGAACCTGCCGAGCCCGGGATCGAGCATGTCGCCTGCCCTGAATTCGACCGCCGTCGAATCGACATCGAAAGGAATGCGCTCGCGGGCCACCGAAACCAGTGTCGGCGACAGATCGATGGCGACGACGCGGGCGCCGCGCCGTGCCGCCTCGACCGACAGCGCGCCGGTGCCGCAGCCGGCATCCAGCAGCCGGGCACCGCTCATGTTCGCCGGCAGCCACGACAGCAGCGTGTTGCGCATCTCGTCGCGGCCGGCGCGCACCGTGGCACGGATCCGGCCCACCGGGGCGTCCGAAGTCAGCCGGGCCCAGGCATCGACCGCGGTGCGGTCGAAATAGGTTTGCAGCTCTCCACGCCGCTCGAGATAACTGGCGACAGACATCAGTCGAACCCCAACAGATCGAAGATTTCACGGTCCTTGAGCGATTTGCCGGGCAGGGCCTCGGTCTTGCCGTCCCAGAGTTCGGTCGCCAGCCGCATGTATTCCTCGGTCACCGCCTTCAGTTCCGGCGTTTCGTCCATCTCGAACAGCGTCGATTTCTTCAACCGGCTCCTGCGGATGATGTCGAGATCCGGGAAATGCGCGACCCGCTTCAAGCCGGCCTTCTCGTTGTAGCGGTCGATCTGGTCGGTTGCGACGCTGCGGTTGGCGATCACGCCGCCGAGCCGCACGCCGTAATTTTTCGATTTCGCCTCGATGGCGGCGACGATGCGATTCATCGCAAAGATCGAATCGAAGTCGTTGGCCGCGACGATCAGCGCGCGGTCGGAATGCTGCAACGGAGCCGCAAAGCCGCCGCACACCACGTCGCCGAGCACGTCGAAGATCACCACATCGGTGTCCTCGAGCAGGTGGTGCTCCTTCAGCAGCTTCACGGTCTGGCCCACGACATAGCCGCCGCAGCCGGTTCCCGCCGGCGGCCCGCCGGCTTCCAGGCACATCACGCCGTTATAGCCTTCGAAGACGAAATCTTCCGGCCGCAATTCCTCGGCATGGAAGTTCACGGACTCCAGGACGTCGATCACCGTCGGCACCAGCCGCTTGGTCAGCGTGAAGGTCGAATCATGCTTGGGATCGCAGCCGATCTGCAGCACGCGTTTTCCGAGTTTGGAAAATGCCACCGAAAGGTTCGACGACGTCGTGCTCTTGCCGATGCCGCCCTTGCCATAGACCGAGAACACCTTGGCGGTGCCGATCTTGAGCCTGGGATCGAGCTGCACCTGAACGCTGCCCTCCCCGTCGCCGCAGCACGACGGACTCTTGAGCGCCGATGGCCTGGTCTGGATATTCATGCTGCAACTCCCACGCCTTCAAGGCGATCTTCGAGCTCTTCGCCTGCCCTGCGCAGGACATCGATCATCTCAGGATCGGGTGACCAGTATTTGCGTTCGTGGGCCTCGATCAGCCGGTTCGCGACTTTTGCCGAGGCCACCGGATTGAGCGACGCCAGCCGCTCGCGCATTTCGGGATCGAGCACGAAGGTCTCGGTCAGCTGGCGATATACCCAGGGGTCCACTTCGCCGGTGGTCGCAGACCAGCCCATGGTGTTGGTGACATGCTCCTCGATCTGGCGCACGCCTTCGTAACCGTGCTTGAGCATGCCTTCGTACCATTTCGGATTGAGCATCCGCGTGCGGGTTTCCAGCGCGACCTGTTCCGACAGCGTGCGAACGGTACCCGCGCCGCGGGTCTGGTCGCCGATATAGACCGGCGCCGATGCGCCGCCTCTGGCCATCCGCACCGCGCGGCTGATCCCGCCCAGCGTGTCGAAGTAATGATCGACCGTGGTAACCCCGAGTTCGACCGAGTCGAGATTCTGATAGGCCAGATCGACGGTCGCCAGCGCGTTCTTCAACAGTGCGGTGTGCTGCACCGGCTGTCCCTTGAGACCGTAGGCAAAGCTCTTGCGCCGGGTATAGGTCTCGGCCAGTTCGTCCTCATCGCCCCAGCGGCCGTTCTCGACCAGATGGTTGACATTGGAGCCGTAGGCCCCATCGGCGTTTCCGAACACCCGCAACGACGCCGTCTCAAGATCGCAATCATGCGCGGCCTGATAGGCAAGCGCGTGCTTGCGAACGAAATTCCGCTCGGCAGGCTCATCGGCCGAAGCGGCCAGCAGGCAGGCCTCGGCCAGCAGCTTGATCTGCAGCGGCAGCAGGTCGCGGAAAATGCCGGACATGGTGATGATGACGTCGATACGCGGCCGGCTCAGCTGATCGAGCGGTATCAGTTCGGCGCCGGTCAGGCGCCCGTAGCCGTCGAAGCGGGGCCTGGCGCCGAGCAGCGCCAGAGCCTGGCCGATCGGTGCGCCCTCGTTCTTGAGATTGTCGGTGCCCCACAGCACGATGGCGACCGATTCCGGCAGGCCGTGGCCTTCAGCGAGGTGTCTGTCGATCAGCCGCTGCGCCTGCGACGCGCCGTCCATCACCGCAAACGCACTGGGGATCCGGAACGGATCGAAGCCGTGCAGGTTGCGCCCGGTCGGCAGGATCGCCGGCGTCCGCAACAGATCCCCGCCGGGCGCCGGCCGCACGAACCCGCCGTCGAGGGCGTGCAGGATGGCGGGTATCTCGTGGTCCTGCGCCAGCAGCACGTCGATGGCGGCGAGCTGTCGGTGGACATCGTCGGCCGCGAGCTGCGGCTGCAAAGCCTCGCCGCGCACGATGGCCTCGAGCGCGGTTTTGTCAGGGCGCGCGCCGTACGAGGCATCGGCCACCGCCTGCAGCATCTCGACGCGCTGCTCCAGCGACGGCGGTTCGCCGACGACGTGGAGACCATGCGGGATCAGCGAATACTCAAGTTCGAGCACCGCGTCCGCGAGCTTGCCGATCGACCTGGCCGGGTCTGTCCAGGCGGGATCCGCCGCGGCCAGGTCAAGGGTGCTGGCCTGCGCCTGGATCAGTTCGGCGAGGCTGGCCTGCTCGACGCCGGGTTGCAGTCCGCGCCAACGTTCGATCGACGCCTTCAGCTCGATCAGGCCCTTGTAGAGCCCGGCATGGGCGATCGGCGGCGTCAGATAGCTGATCAGCGTCGCGGCGGACCGCCGTTTTGCAATCGCCCCTTCGGACGGGTTGTTCGAGGCGTAGAGATAGAGATTCGGCAGATCGCCGATCATGCGATCCGGCCAGCAGGCGCCCGAAAGCCCAGCCTGCTTGCCGGGCATGAATTCCAGCGCGCCGTGGGTGCCGAAATGCAGCACCGCGCCGGCGCCGAAATCCTCGCGCAGCCAGCGGTAAAATGCCGAGAACGCGTGCGTCGGCGCGAAGCCTTTCTCGAACAACAGCCGCATCGGATCGCCCTCGTAGCCGAACGCGGGCTGGATTCCGACAAAGACATTTCCGAAGCGCTCGCCGAGCACGAAGATCGCGCTTCCGTCGCTCTGCTGTTTGCCCGGCGCCGGCCCCCATTGCGATTCGATCTCGCGCAGCCACTTTTCCCTGCGGACATGATCGCCGGCGGCGATGCGTGCATGCACGTTGGCGTCGGCGCCGAAGCGGGCCGCGTTGCCGACGACGATACGCTCGCGCAATGCATCGACAGTCGCCGGAAGCTCGACCAGATAGCCCTGCTGCTTCATCGCGCCGAGCGTCCGATACAGCGACTCGAACACCGAGAGAAACGCCGCGGTGCCGGTATTGCCGGCATTGGGCGGAAAATTGAACAGGACGATCGCGACCTTGCGGTCGTTGCGCTCGGCGCGACGCAGCTCGATCAGGCGCGCGGTCCGCGCCACCAGCATTTCGGCGCGCTCGCTGCAGACATGCATCTCGCCGCCGGTCTCGGACCGGGTGAAGCTGCAGGCGCGTTCGCATCCGGTGCAGGGTGCCCCCGCCCCGTCGGACCGGCCGCCATAGACCATCGGCCCGGCGGCGCCATCAAGTTCGGGGATCGCGACCATGATGGTGCTTTCCACCGGCATCAGCCCGCGATCCGACGCGCCCCATTGCTCGAGGGTCTGGAATTCGACGGGGTGCGCGGAGATATAGGGCACGTCGAGCCTGGCGAGAATGTCTTCCGCGGCTTTCGAATCGTTGTAGGCGGGACCGCCGACCAGCGAGAAGCCGGTCAGGGACACCACCGCATCCACCGTGCTGCGGCCATCCTTCATGAAGAAGCGTTCGATCGCCGGCCGCTGATCCAGGCCGCTGGCAAATGCCGGAATGACCCGCAAGCCCCTGGCCTCGAAGGCGGCGATGACGCCGTCATAGTGGCCGGAATTGCCGGCCAGCAGATACGAGCGCAGCAGCAGAAGGCCGACGGTGCCGCGGTTGTTCGCGAGGGCCGGAACCAGCTCCAGGGCGTCGGCGATACGTCCCTTGATGCGCGGATGATAGACGCCGATATCGGCATATTCGATTGGCGCGGCGGCCTTTACGATGCCGCGAAGGCCGCGCCGCGGGCCATCCGCATAGCGGTCGACCAGCAGCCTGACCATGTTGACGATGTTCTGATCGGAACTGGCAAGCCAGTATTGCAGCGTCAGGAAATACGCACGCATGTCTTGCGCCGTGCCGGGAATGAATCGCAGCAGCTTGGGCAGCTGGCGCAGCATCCTCATCTCGCCCTTGCCGCCGGGGCTGGAACCCTTGCGGCTGCCGCGCAGCTTCTTCAGCCACGCGAAGGCGCCGAGCGCCTCGCCGCTCATGTCGAACTTGCCGACCCGCGTCAGCTTGACGATTTCCGAGGCGGACATGCAACAGATCATCGCGTCGCAATCATTGCGGCGCGCGGCCAGCGCGGGCAACACGGCGCGAACGTGGTCGTCGAGAAACAGCATGGTGGCGATCACGATGTCGCCGCGCGCGATATCGGCGGTGCATCGCCTGAGCGCCGCCTCGTCGGTGCCCCACTCGTCGGCGGCATGCACCGAAAGTTCGATCCCGGGGAAATCGCGCTTCAACAGGCTGCGTGCGCGCGCAGCCGCGCCGGACAGATGGCTGTCCATGGTCACGACGACGACACGAAGCGGTGTCGCGTCAGCGGGCGTAGTGCGCTTTGGCATCATACAGCGTCTCGACGGTGATGGTGGCAACGCCATTTTCGTTGGCGAAGCGTTCGGTGTTGCGGCGGGCCTTGCCGCGAACGAAGAATGGAATCTTGCGCAGTTCCTGCTCGGCGTCGGCGGCCCAGGCGACGGAGATGTCCGGGACAGCGGCTGACGCCGCGGCCGGCTTGACCGACGTCTGTTCGACGGGGGCGGCCTGTGCCACCCCGAGGTGCGACGGCACGGCGCCATCCCTGAACTCGAAATCGTCCTTGAACATCGCCAGCAGATGCTCCTCGAGGCCCATCATCAGCGGGTGCACCCAGGTGTCGAAGATCACATTGGCGCCTTCGAAACCCATCTGCGGCGCGTAGCGTGCCGGAAAATCCTGCACATGCACCGGCGCCGAGATCACCGCGCAGGGAATGCCCAGACGCTTGGCAATATGGCGCTCCATCTGGGTGCCCAGCACCAGTTCGGGTTGCAGTTCCGCGACCCTGGCCTCGACTTCGAGATAATCGTCGGTGATCAGCGGCTCGACGCCGTAAAGCCCGGCGGCGTCGCGAATTTCGCGGCCGAATTCGCGGGCATAGGTTCCAAGCCCCACCACCTCGAAGCCAAGCTCGTCCGACGCAATCCGTGCGGCGGCGACCGCGTGGGTCGCATCGCCAAAGATGAAGACCCGCTTGCCGGTAAGGTAGGTCGAATCGACGGAGCGCGAGTACCACGGCAACCGTGTCGAACAGGCCGCCAGCGTCGATCGCGCATCAATGCCGGCAAGTTTTGCCACTTCCTCGACGAATTCGCGGGTTGCAGAGACGCCGATCGGAATGGTCTTGGTCGAAGGCTGCCCGAAGGTGCGCTGCAGCCAGGAGGCGGCCTGCCCGGCAATCTCCGGGTAGAGCACCACGTTGAAATCGGCTTCGCCCATTCTGGCGAGATCGGCGGGCGACGCACCCATCGGGGCCGTGACATTGACATCGATGCCGAGCCTGGCGAGCAAAGCGGTGATCTCGGTGACGTCGTCACGATGCCGGAAGCCGAGCGCCGTCGGCCCGAGCAGGTTGCAGCGCGGGCGGGCGGCGGGCGGACGTGGCGGGCGCTTCGCTCCCGGCGGCGGTGCCGACGGGCCGGCCAGCGCGCGCACCAGTTGATAGAATGTTTCGGCGGCGCCCCAGTTCTCCTTGCGCTGATACGCCGGCAAATCGACGGTCACGACCGGGATCGGCAGGTTCAGCGCCCGCGCGAGGCCGCCGGGATCGTCCTGGATCAGCGACCCAGTGCAGGAAGCACCGACGATCATCGCCTGGGGCTGAAAGCGGTCATAGGCGTTGCGTGCCGCCGTCTTGAACAGTTCGGCGGTGTCACCGCCGAGGTCGCGCGCCGAAAAGGTCGTGTAGGTCACGGGCGGACGCCGGTCGCGGCGTTCGATCATCGTAAACAGCAGGTCTGCGTAGGTGTCGCCCTGCGGCGCATGAAGCACATAATGCAGACCCTGCATCGCCGTGGCGACGCGCATCGCGCCGACATGGGGAGGTCCTTCATATGTCCACACCGTGAGCTGCATGGTCATGTCACCAGTTTCGCACGCCGCACCAGCGGACGCGCAAACAGTTCGGCGAGGTCGGCGGCCTGTTCGAAACCCTGGATCGGCGTGAACACGAGCTCGATCGACCATTTGGTGGTCAAACCGTCGGCTTCCAGCGGATTGGCAAGCCCCAGCCCGCAAACCACGAGGTCGGGCCGCGCCGTGCGGCAACGATCGAGCTGCAGATCGACGTCCTGCCCTTCGGACAGCGCGACGGCGGCCGGCAGCAGTTCGAGTTCCTGGGCCAGATGCTCGCGATGCAGATAGGGCGTTCCGACCTCAACCAGCCGCATCGACAATTCGCGCGACAGAAACCGCGCCAGCGGAATTTCGAGCTGGGAATCCGGGAAGAAGAAGATGCTGCGGCCGGCGAGTTTTTCCCGATAGGGCGCCAGCGCGCGGACCGCGCGGGCGCGGTAGGGTTGCGTGACCGTGACGAAGGTCATGTCTTCGACGCCAAACGCGTCGGCCGCGGCCCTCAGCCACGCGGTGGTGCCCTCGACTCCCAGCGGAAAGGGCGCCGCCAGCCGCTTCGCGCCGCGATTCTCGAGCGCGCGGGCGGTGTCGGCAAGAAACGGCTGGGCCAGGAGAAATTTCGTATTGGGTCCGACGGCCGGGAGCGCCGTCGAATCGCGCGGCGGGAAGAACTGGACGGGGCCGATGCCGAGCGCCTTGAACATGCGGACGAACTGGTCCTCGACGACATCGGCCAGCGCCCCCACGACCAGAAGTTGGTCCTCGCCCGATCCCGGCGGGGGGGCCGCGGGAACGAGCGAGGCGAGACAAGCATCCTCGCCTTGCGTGAATGTCGTCTCGATTCCACTACCTGAATAGTTAAGGATACGCACCGCCGGCGAGAACGTCTGCGACAGCCGCAGCGCCGCGCGCGACAGATCCAGCTTGATCACTTCGGACGGGCAGGAGCCGACCAGAAACAGCAGGCGGATGTCGGGGCGCCGCGCGATCAGTTGCGTCACGATGCGATCGAGTTCGTCGTTGGCATCGGCCAGCCCGGCGAGATCCTTCTCTTCCAGGATGGCGGTGGCGAAGCGCGGTTCGGCGAAGATCATCACGCCCGCGGCGGACTGGATCAGATGGGCGCAGGTCCGCGAACCGACCACCAGGAAAAACGCGTCCTGGATCTTTCGATGCAGCCAGACGATCCCGGTCAACCCGCAGAATACCTCGCGCTGGCCGCTCTCACGGCGTACCGCACGAGCCTCGAGCTCGGAACTGGCGGCGCAGCCCTGCACATGAGCGTTCATGCGCGGCTCCGGGTAGCCGGGGAAGCTGCCGATGGCGCCAGCCGCTCATCGCGGCGCGCGGCACGCAGCTTCAGCAGGAACTGCGTGGCGTTGATGAAGTACGATGCGTAGGCCGCCAGCGCGAGCAGCATCTGCTGGCGCGGATCGCAGAGCCCGGCAAACAACGCCACGAGGTAGCCGGTATGCAGCGCCAGCACCAGGAAGCTGAAGACGTCTTCCCAGAAGAAGGCCGGCGCGAACAGATAGCAGCCAAAAACTTCCCGCTCCCAGATCGAGCCGGTGATCATGATCGCGTAGAGCAGCAGCGTCTTGACCACGATCGACGCCGTCGCGACCGCAAATCCATCACCCAATGTCAGATAGCGAACAACCAATGCCAGACTGATCAGGAAGACCGTGAACTGCACGGGCGCAAGTATCCCCTGAACCAGCGTCCACCTTGTTGCATCGCGGCGAAGGCGTTGTTCCGGCGTGTAGAGCGGCTTAACTGCTTGACCGGCATCGTTAACTTCGATTGGCGAAGTCTCACCAGGAGAACCGGTGTTCGCAGATGCAGCGACGGATTCGGCGACGTAACTGTAAAGATTGTTTGACAGCGGCCCAGCTCGATGGTGCGATATCGGCGGGGAGTAATACGGGGCTATCGGCAATCGCGCGCCGTTTGGGATCAATTCCCGGTTTTCAGCCGCTCGTTGATGCACCGCGCCACTCCCCTGTCTGCGGGCTGCTAACAAGAAGCTAGACTCCGTCCTCACTACTGTCAATCTAACTGTACGTAAATTAAACTTGACGGTTCGAATGACCGAGGACTTAATGTGCGGGGGAGTGGAAAGATGACCGATGTGAACGAGCAATCCTTCCCAGCCGGTACAGCCACAGACGGTGTCACTGCGCATCAGCGCAACCCGCGTCGCCAACCGATCCCGGCCCCGATCTGGCGATTTCGTCCGGCGCTGCAGCCGATCGGGGTTGTCAAAACCATCAAGACCCAGATCATTCCCAAGATCGTGCTCGCGCTTCGCAAGGCGCCGGTGCCGACTTCCGAGCCATCCGCTCCGCATAAGAATCCGGGCACGGTCGAGCAGTTCGCGGCGCTGGCGCTGGGAACCAAGGATGACGCTTCGTTCGCCTTTGTCGAAGATCTGCTTGCGCAGGGCCTGGAAGTGGAAGCGATATTTCTGGATCTGCTGGCGCCCGCGGCCCGCCACTTCGGCAGCCTCTGGGAATCCGACGCCACCGACTTTGCAAATGTGACGCTGGCAATGAGCCGCCTGCAACGCATCATGCGACGGCTTGGCGAGCGTTTCTTCGACGCGGCCGGCCAAGGCGGCGGCGAATCCGTGTTGCTGACCATCATTCCCGGCGAGCAGCACAGCTTCGGACTTTCGATGGTGGCTGAGTTCTTTCGGCGCGCCGGCTGGAACCTGTGCACCGGGCCATTTTCATCGCATCAGGAATTGATTTCTCTTGTGCACAACCACTGGTTCGACATCGTCGGCTTTTCCGTCAGCAGCGATCGCAGACTCAATGAACTGCAGAAAGACATTCAAGACATCCGGCGCGAATCACGCAACCGACAGGTCGGCATCATCCTGGGCGGCCCGGCGGTGATCGCGCAGCCCGGCCTTGTGGCATCGATGGGAGCCGATATGATGTCGGCGGATGCGACTGTCGCGCCGCAACAGGCGCTTGGCCTGATTGAGCGGATCAAGAGCCAGAGTTGACCGACTCGGACGTTCGCAAGCGTCAAAAGCCTGCGGCAATCCGTGCCGTCGAATCAGAGCGGGAGTTCAGGTGAATGACGGCTGCCACGGCAGACAGTTCCGCGCCGGTCAGCGTCGTCACCGCGCTCTATCTGCGCACCAAAACCTTGCATGTTGAAGCCGAAAGAACCGGCATCATCCGCGATCTCCTGCGCGGGGAAGCCAGCCGCGAAGGCTACGTGCTTCTGCTGCGCAACCTCCTTCCCGCCTACCGGGCGATGGAGCGCGGGCTTGAACGCCACCGCGGCTCGCCCAGTCTGGGCGAACTCGCCCGCTATCGGCTTGACCGTGCCGCCGCGATCGAATCCGACCTGATCGCATTGAACGGCAAGCGCCGGAGCCGCGATATTCCGCTGCTTGCCGCCGGCACAGCCTATGCCGAGCGGATAGCCAGGGCGGCGGAAGGTGACGGCGCGCTGCTGATTGCGCACGCCTATACCCGCTATCTCGGCGACCTCAGCGGCGGCCTCATCCTGCAGCGGCTGCTGGCGCGGTCGCTGGAACTTCGGCCCTCCGAGCTGTCATTCTACGATTTTCCGCGGTTTACCGATCTCGACGCGCTGAAAGCCGGCTATCGCATGGCTCTCGATCGGGCCGGCGCCCTCGCCCGAGATGGCCACGCGATCGTTGAAGAAGGCGCCGTCGCCTTCACCCTGAATATCGGGTTGTCCTGCGCCGTGCAGTCGGCGGTCCTGAAGGGATCGGCCGCCGCCACGGCGGCGGAATAGCCGCGCCGCCGGCGAGCTATTTCTGCTTCTTGTCCCGTCCGGAGGTCCGCGACGAGTGCCAAATCAGATGCTCGAGCACCTCGGCGGTTCGCAGCGTCGAATTGCGGACGCTCTCGAGCATCTCGGCGATGCGGCCGGTCTCCACGCCATAGGTGATTTCCAGCGCCGCAAGCTGCGCGTTTTCGACAACGGACGAAAGCAGGTTCTGGTAGACGAGGTCGGTCTTGGAATCCAGCCGGACGCTTTTAATTCGATTGCTTTGAATGATGCTTTCCTGGAAACGACCGCGCGCGATCTCGGCGGCCTTGCGGTCGGTGATATCGGAGAAGATCAGCACAAAGCCGAGCACCCGGTCGCGTGAGGGCTGCACCGGATCGGCCCTGATCATCAACGGCTTTTCCCGGTTGCCTTCGCTGCGCAACAGCAGTTCCCCGCGCCAGGCGCGATGTTGGCCGATCAGATCGGCGACGCTATCGCGAAAAAGCTCCGGGTGCTGGAACGCGCCGGCCAGTTCGTCCAGCCGGCCAAATGCGGAATGATCCTTCGGCAGCAGGGACTTGAAGGCTTCGTTGATCAGCAGGATCTTGCCATCGATATCGGCAATGATCACCGGTTGCTCGGAAGCCCGCACGTGGCCGCTGAACTGGGCCAGTTGGTCCTGCACGATGACCGTGCGGACCGCGCGGAATTGCAGCACGATATCGGCCACCGATTGACCTATCAGGCGGGCCGCGGCGATATCGGCGGGGGTCCAGGGCTCGGATGTGCCCTCCACCAGCTGATGCCACTGCGCAAACGACCGTCGCGGCGACAAATCCGAAGGATCGTCGCCGATCACGAATGGCTTAAGCGGATCGCCACCCCAGGTCACCGTCCGTATCCGCTCAGGGCGAAACCAGATCAGGTATTCGCCGGGATTGTTTGAGATCGGCGTCACGGCGATTCCGCTGGCAACCTTGGTGACGGCGCCGAATTGCGGAAAATCGAGGCCCAGCGATGCCGTGGCAAACACCGATGCTTCGCGCCTGGCGTCCAGCCAAAGGCCGATTTCGCGAATCTCCTGGGTTCCCGGGACCTCGCCGGATGAAATGATCTGGCCCTCGTAGATCAGGGCGCTTCCGCTCGCTCCCAGCGGCTGAAGGATCGATTGCGTGGAATCGAAGATCGCGGCCCGCCAGTCACCCTCGCGCGAGATCGCCTCGATCATGCGCTGTTCGAGCCGCTGCACGAAGATTTCCGACTGGCTCTGCGCAAAGCTCTCGAGTGCTGCAATGCGGGTCGCGATCGCCTCGGCAAGCAGTTCGCAGACTGCGCGCTGTTCGAAATGAATGAAGCGCGGTTCGTAGTGATGACAGGCCACCAGGCCCCACAACTTGCCGCCGACCACCAGCGAGACCACCAGCGTGGCGCCGACGCCCATATTCTTGAGATACTGCAGATGGATCGGCGACATGCTGCGCAGGAAGCACAGCGACATGTCGAGGTCGCGTCCCGTCAGGGGCGAGAGCCGCGGCTGCAACGGGACGGGGTCGTAGCTGACATCGACCAGCACCCGGACGCGGGTGCGTTCGTACAGGCGCCGCGCCATCTGCGGAATGTCGGTGGCCGGGTAGCGATTGCCGAGATAGGCTTCGAGATCGGGCTTGCGGCGTTCGGAAAATACCTCGCCGTGGCCTTCGTCGTCGAAGCGATAGACCATCACGCGGTCATAGCCGGTGCGGTCCTGGAACAGCGTCGCCGCCTCGTCGCACAATCCGCGAAGCGACGTCGCCGTGCGAATCTTATCGAGCGCGCTGGCGATTTGTCTGGACAGGTCGACCGAGGGCCCGGCGCGTTCGAGTTCGATGATCAGCCCGCCCGCAGGCGGCCGATGCAGCAGGCCGTCGAATTCCGCGCTCGGACTGCCGATCCGACACCGCACCGCGATCGGCATGCCCTGTGACGTTGGATCAAGGTGCGGAAGAATGCCGAAGAGCAGATCGCCGTCGAGCTCGGCGAGCGGCATACCGACGACCTGCCTCAGATTGAGAAATTTCGCAGCGTTTGCGCTGGCCTGTATGACCCGATGATCGGGTTCGCTGACGACCAACAGAGCGCCATGCGGCTGAATGGAGCCCGCGAGATGAATCTCTTCCCGTTCGCAGTTCGAAAGATCGGCTTTTCCGAACGCTGGGGTGGCGAGGGAGTGCGACGCCAACTCAATCCTCTGGGTTTTCCTCGATATCCGGCCCCTTGTCTTCGAGACCGTACAGATTGAGCTTGGCATAAAGGCTCTGGCGGCTCAATCCCAGCAGTTCTGCGGTCGCCGTCCGGTTGCCGCCCGCGAGTTCCAGCGCCTGCTTCACATAGTGCCGCTCGACGATGCTCACGGTATTCTTGACCAGCCTGCGCAGCGAGGATTTTCCAATCTGCTCGCTGATCGACCCCAAAGCCTGCCGAAGCAGATCGCTCTCCCCGCCGGCAGGAAGCCGCCGGGCGACGTTTCGAAGCAACACGCCGATCCGGTTGCGTCCGGCCTCGCCGGCGCCGGCCGATATCTCGACCTCGGTCTCGGTGCCCAACTCGCCACGAATGGTGGTCGTGAAGAGGCGCACGGTCTTGTGCCGCTGGATATTGCTAAGCAGCGCGTTGAGATCCGCTCCGGGCTGCGAAAGCCAGCGTCCCAGCGATTCCCCGACTGCCGATCCCTTGGAACCGACCTGCACCAGATCGAGAAAGGATTGATTGGCGTGCTGAACGATGCCTGATTCGTCCAACGCCACGAAGCCGTCGGGCAAATGATCGATCAGTTCTTCGAAGGTCGAATGCTCGGCGTTTTCCGCAGGTGGCGACAACTCGGAAGCGGGGGTAAACTGCAACAGCAATACGTGGCCGGGCTCGGCCGTAATCAGCGAACCGCGCAGCATCCAGGGTTTGGCTTCGGGGCCGAGATGCACGAGGATGCTCAGCGCCTTGCCGCGCTCGCGGATACGCGCCAGCATGTCGCGGACCGCTTCGCGATCTTCCGCCGCGACGTCCTGAAGCAGTTCGCGTCCGGCCAGGTCTTCGTTGCGGCGGCGTGGCGAATTGAGCGCCTCGATGGCGGTGCGGTTGGCCTCGATGATCCGCAAATTGGCCGCGGACACGATCATTACGGCCTCGTTCGAGGCGTCGAAGACCAGCCGGTACCGCGTCTCGATTTCCCGCAGCTTCCAGTAATCCCGCTCCATCGTCTGCTGCGCGGCGATCAGGCGCGACTGCAACTCGGCCACCGCCTGCAGGTTTTTACCGATCGCAAGCATCCCGGCCCGGCCGCCAAGCAGCACGGTGGTGAATTCCATCGGAATTTCCAGGCCACTCGGAAAACGCTGATTGACCTGGCGGAACGCGGAAATGCCGCTGACCCGCGCGTCGTCCACCATGCGCTTGACCTTGTCGCCGCCGATTTCCCCGGCGATTTCCTCCCAGGGACGGCCCAGCCAGGCATCGACGCTTTCGCCGCTCATGGCCGGAGAAAGCGTCGCCTCGCGGATCACGCCGTCCATATCCAGGAGAAGCGTGATGTCGGGCTGTACGGTCGGCAAGGCAGCCATTCTTTTATCTGTCGATCATTTCTGAGGAGGCAATTGCTCTTGGTCTTGGGGAACTCGCTGAATAACGACAACCAAAACGATGCATGGAATGTGCCAATGCTGCCTGACACTGTGCGCGGGTAAAACAGCCTGCAGCGCGCAGGATAGCGCAGAATTCGGCGGCCAAGTCAATAAACACCTTTGCTTATAAGCCTTTAGTTGTCACATATGCTTTACAGTACTGGGGAGCTGCCTCGCTATTCCTCATCAAGCCTAGGGTTTTTTCGACCGGAACGCTTGATCCTGCTCAAAAAGGCGTCAAATAGTGACAGGGACAATGGATGGCTATATTTGTAAGATTCGTTTTACACTGGTAATGAGCGCAGAAGCAAACCAAGGGAGAGCAAATTGGTGACCAAAGTTGCAATTTTGGCTGTCGTTGGAACGGTGGTAGCGCTTGCGAGCAGTTCGGCTTCCGCGCAGGACGCAGCGAAGGGCGAACAGGTGTTCAAGCAGTGCATGACCTGCCACCGCATTGGACCGGACGCCAAGAACCTGATCGGACCGGTGCTTACCGGGGTCATCGGCCGGCAATCCGGCACCGTTCCCGGCTTTGCCTATTCGGCTCTCAACAAGGCCGCGGGCGAAAACGGACTGGTATGGTCCAACGATCTGATCATGCAGTATCTGCCCGACCCCAACGCCTTCCTGAAGAAATTTCTCATCGACAAGGGCAAGCCCGAACTTGCAACCGGCTCGACCAAGATGACCTTCCACCTTTCCGACGAACAGCAGCGCAAGGACGTGATCGCCTACATCGACAAGTTCTCCGAGAACGCCGAAAAGAAATAGTCCGGCGGAAGCGTTGTCAGCCGGCGCTATGCTCGCCAGCGTCGGCTGACGTCGACCAGATGCGCCACGCCCGCGGCAGCAAGACATCCGCAGGCCGGCATCCATCCCGTTCCGCTGAGCGTGACGCGCAAGGCCAACAACAGGAAGCCGCCTGCGCACAGGTTGGGGAGCAGATCGCCCGGCGCGATGCCCCGCTTCGCGAGCCGCCAATACAACAGCAGCACCGCCGCCTCGATGATCACCACCGCGAGGACGAGGTCGACGAAACGTCCGTTTGCAAACAAGTCAGCCATCGCAGACGATCACATGGCCGCCCTTCGCTGGCAATACGATCCCGTCACGAGAACGGTGCGTTCAGGCGGACCACCGCCAGATTGAGCAAGCCCGCGAACGAAACCCACAGCAGGTAGGGCAGCAAATAGAGGCTGGCCTGCCTGGAAGAACGCCAAAACACCGCGGCCGGAAGCAGGATCGACAGCCAGAGAAACCCCACCTCGATCAAAGCCCAGTCCGGTCTCCTCAATGCAAAAAACAAGGTGCTCCACAGCACGTTGAGAAAGCCGTTGAGGCCGAACAGGCCCACCACCCATTCGCGCTGTGCGCGGCTTTCGGCGTTACGCCAGGCATAGACCGCCGACGCCGTCGCCAGGGCGAAAATCAGCGTCCAGCCCGGCGCGAACAGCCAGTCCGGCGGTTGCCAGGACGGCTTGCGCAGATTTTGATACCACGGCCCGGTGTCGGTCAGCGTTCCGCCCAGTGCGGCGATGAAAATCGCGACAGCTGCCGCGATCAGCACAGGTTTCCACGAACTGCGCCTCCCGGCCATCTAGGCGGAAGCTAGCCCGGCCATATGGGCGAGGTTCTTGAAGAAAATTCGCACATGGGCGATCGGCTTGGCGCGCACCAGTTCCTTGTTCATGTAGGCGTCCCAGGTCAGCTTCTGGACGTCTCGGTCACGGCAGATGCTGACAAAGCGCTCGCGGCGCCGGTCGTTGGAATACCAGTACCACTGCATCACGCCGAGGATCCAGAACACAACGCCGTGCATCCGCATGAACCGCTTTCGCGCCGTCCGCAGGGCCTTGGCCTCGCCGGTCTCAAGGAACATGTCGACCGCCTCCGCCGACAATCTGCCGCCTATCATCGCATAGTAGATTCCTTCACCCGATGCCGGCGCGACAACCCCCGCGGCATCCCCGGCCAGCAGCACGCTGTGGCCGTCGTCCCAGCGCGGCAACGGATGAAGCGGAATTGGCGCGCCTTCGCGGCGGATGGTCTCGACGGCGCCAAGTCCCGCCGCGGCGCGCAGGCCTCCCACGGAGTTGCGCAATGAGAACCCCTTGTGCGCCGACCCGGTGCCGACACTGACCGTATCGCCGTGGGGAAACACCCAACCATAAAAATCCGGCGAAACCGTTCCCCGATAGTAGACATCGCAACGCGTGCCATCGAAATCGGATTGCGACCGCGGCGATCGGACAATCTCATGATAGGCAAACACGTAAGGCAGGCGATCGGCCCCCGGAAGGCATTGCCGCGCCACCGCCGACAAGGCCCCGTCCGCACCGATCAGCGCGCGGCACCGGACCGACCTTTCCTTCACGGTACCGTCGGCGGCACGTTCCTCGTAATGCACGATCGTTGTTCCGCTATCGTCGCGCTCGAAGCGTTTGAACAGTCCGGTTCGCCGCCTGGCGCCGGCATCCGCGGCGCGGTCTCTCAGCCACTCATCGAACACTTCGCGGTCGACCATGCCGACAAAGCCTCCGTCGATCGGCATATCGACCTGCTTGTCGGATGGCGACACCATGCGCGCGGAGTTGACCCGGGCGACCAGCAGGTAATCGGGAATCTCGAAATCGCGGATTAGCCGGGGCGGAATGGCACCACCGCACGGCTTGATGCGCCCGGCGCGATCGAGCAGCAGCACGCTGCGCCCGCGATTGGCGAGGTCATGCGCGGCCGTTGCGCCCGAAGGGCCGCCACCGACGACCACGACGTCGAATATCTCGGAGATTGCAAGCATATTACCCTCCAACAATGGCTACCGCCCCAACATTGCCCCGCTGCATCGCGCGCCTCGCCGGCGCGCGATCAACCCAAACCGCCATCGAGGCCGCCACGACGAACAACCCGGCTTCGGAGGCAAAGACCACGGAATAGGATAGCGACGGCGACGACAGCAGAAAGCGCGCGGTATCGCTCGCCAACGTTCCCAAAAATCCACCCATGCCGAATGCCACCGCCTGGGCCGCGCCCCACAGCCCCATGCGTACGCCTTCCCGCTTTTCGCCACCCGCACCGACAAGCGCCATCATCGATCCGATGGCCGCCACCGCATAGGCGCCATTGGTCATGCCAAGCATGAATACGGTCTCGCGCAACGGCCAGGACCGGCCGACGACTGCCGCCGCCGCCAGGCAGAGCAACGCGATCGCCGATGCAAGGCATCCGCCGACGGTCCAGGCCTGCAGGTTGCCGCGCGACCTTGGATAGACCGCACCGATCAACGGCACCATCGCCATGCCGATCAGCGTGCCCGCATGCTGAATGCCCGACAATTTCGTGGTCTCACCCGGGGTGAAGCCGAACAGCGTGCCGGCGAACGGCTCGAGGATCAGATCCTGGGCGCTGTAGGCCAACATCGAGACAAACACGAAAATTGCGAATCGCCGCGACCTTGGTTCGGCCCAGACTTCCATGAAGGCTGTGCGGAAGCCGGAATGCGGCGGCGTTCCCCGGGCGGGCCGACCGGCCGCAGCCATCGCGGGGCCTTCGATGCCCGATACGCCCGCTATCGTCAGGGCCATCGCGGCGACAGATACACAGCCCGATACCACCATCAGTCGCAGCGGCGAAAACGGATCGAGCATATGGCCTGCGACGCCGGTGGTCACGATAAAGCCGGCGATCATCATGACCCAGACGACGGTGGCCGCCGCCGCCCGACGACTGTCATCGGTGCGCTTGGCGAGCAGCACCAGCAGCGACGTGCCGGCGGCCCCGACCCCGGCGCCGATCAGGCAGAACGCGGCGATTGCCAGCGCGATGCCGCCCAACGGTCGCGTCGTCATCCATGCCGTCGCCACCGACGCCAGAAAGCCGCCGGTTGCCAGCACCGCCATGCCGCCCACGATCCAGGGTGTTCGCCGCGACCCGAGGTCCGAGCCGTGTCCCCAGGCTGGCCTGAAAATCTGCATCGCATAGTGGATGCCGACCAGCGCGCCCGGCAGCATCGCCGGCATCGCCAGTTCGACCACCATGACCCGGTTGAGCGTCGAGGTGGTGAGCACCACGATCGCGCCGAGACCGGTCTGCACCAGGCCGAGCCGAACGATACCGAACCACGACAGCGCGGGTCTGTTCATCACCCCCCCACCCTGATCGCAGCCAGCGCAAATGCACTGACGAGCATCCCGACCACATAGCAGCTGATTCCGGTGCCGTTGTACCAGGGCGCGCGTTCCCGCGGGCTCTCGAGGAAATGCGCCATCAGGAACAATTGTGCGACCAGCAGGGCGCCGACCACGCCCGCGTAGACCGGCCGCTGCCAGACCAGCAGCAACGCAACCACCGCCACCTGCGGCAACGCCATTACCAGACAGGCAAAGCGGGCGGCGTTGCCAACGCCGAGCAACACCGGAAGCGAATCGATGCCCATGCGCTTGTCGCCCTCGACCGACTTGAAGTCGTTGAGGGTCATAATGCCGTGGGCGCCGACGCTATAGAGCAGTGCGATCACCACGATGCGCCAGCCGGGACTCGACGCGCTCATGACAGCAGCACCGGTGAACCAGGGCAAGCCTTCATAGCAAAGCCCGCACGCGGCGTTACCCCACCAGCCATTCTGCTTCAGTCGGATCGGCGGCGCGCTGTAGGCCCATGCCAATACCAGCCCGACGACAGCCGCGACAAATCCCCAACGGCCGAGCAAGGTCGCCAACAGCAGCGACAGCGCCGTCCAGATGACCGCGATAAGAAAGCCCCAGTTTCCGGGAATGCGTCCCGATGGAATCGGCCGGTCCGGCTCGTTAATCGCATCGACATGCCGGTCGTACCAGTCGTTGACGGCCTGGCTGGTCCCGCACACCATCGGCCCGGCCAGCACGACGCCGACGGCGATCAACGGCCAGCGCTGTCCCGCAGACACGCCCGACGAAACCACGCCGCATCCAAGCGCCCACATCGGCGGAAACCAGGTGATCGGCTTCAGCAATTCCAGCACGACCAGGGGCGAAGATCGCTGAGCCGCGGTGCTATTCATCTTCCGCCTCCCCATCGCTTGCATGTTCGGCAAGCCCAAAACGGCGAAGCTTGACGTAAAGGCTCTGACGGCTGAGCCCGAGCATTTCCGCAGCCGAGGCCTTGTTGTCGCCGGTCAGTTCCAGCGCGGCCTCGATCGAGAGTTTCTCGATCACGTCGGTCGTCTCGCGCACCAGGTCCCGCAAGGGCACCCGGCCAATCAACTCGATGAGCTGCGCCATTGAGCGCGGAAGCTCTCGCGCCGCCGGCGACGAAGCCGACAGCCGCTTCTCGACGTTTCTGACCGCAAAGCCGAAGCTCGGCTTGTCGTCGCCATCCGCAATGGAAACCGCCGATACCTCGACGTCGGCAGTCACGCCATACTCGCCGCGGATCGCGGTGGCGAACAGCTTGATCGAATCATTCTGCCGCAGGTTTGCCAATGCCACGCTGAAATCCACGCCTGCCCTGCCCAACCACCGGTCGAGTGCCTCTCCGCGAGCCTGCTCCATGCTGCTGAGCTGCGCCATCTCGAGAAACGCCGGATTGGCTTTGACAATGCGGCCGTCGAATTGCGTGATCACCAGCCCATCAGGCGCGGCGTCGAAATACTTCAGCAGAAGCGATGTGGCCTTCAGCGCGCCGCCTTCGGCCGGCGAGGTCTGCGAGGCCAGGCGAACGAGGAACAACGAGGCATTCTCCTGCCTGAACAAGGACGCGCCAACGCTGCACTCGCGTTTGCCATCCGACAGATGCGCTCGCACGCTGTTGTCGCGGCCGGTGGCGCGAACCTCGGCGAGAAGGGCCTGGATCGCCTGCGCGCCGGCGGGATCGAAATGACCTGGAAACGCGGATTTGAGCAGTTGCGGCGCGCTTTCGTCGAACAGCGCGAGCGCCGCCGGATTGGCGTCGATGATCGCGTTGCTGACGGAGTCAACAATCATGACGGCTTCCGACGAGACCTGGAACAGAAGCCGGTAGCGTGTCTCCGCGTGGCGCAGCCGGACATAATCCCGTTCCATCGATTGTTGGGCGTGGACCAGGCGCTGCTGCATGGCGGCAAGCGGACGCAGATCCCGTCCCACCACCACGAAGCGGTCGTCTCTGCCGATATTGATCGCCGAATACAGCACTGGAATATCCTCTCCGCCGGCGGACGGATGATTGACCTGACGCCAGCTCGACGATTTTCGGACCGCGGCGTCCTGCAGCAATTCCCCGGCCTTTGCCCGGGTCTCCGGGGTCACGATTTCCGAAAGCTTTGAACCCATCCAGCGCCCCTGCGCGTCCAGTTCGAGCGACAGATCCTCCTTGTTGAACGCCACGTCGCGGATCAATCCCTGTCGATCGACCACCACCGCGACATCGGTCGCGGCCGCAATCAACTTCGCGGCCGATAGCGCACCGAGATCGCCCAGCGATTCCTTCGGAGATTTGAACACTTGCACCAGGGCAAATATCCTCCACCAACCAGTGATCCTCCACTCCAGCGTTCCTCCAACATGACTGTTTGTTATTGGAGAACGCTCGTCGCACGGAGTTCGACATCATTCGCACGCCGCCGCACCGACTGAGCATTTCGGGTTGCGAAGTCGAGGGAGGTTTGCGCACGCCGGATCGGCATTTCACTCTTGCCGCCGTGCGCGTTGAAGCTTGTCTGTTGCCGACGGGCCGCTTTATCTCGGCAGCGCCAGCCCATGCTTGACACCCCAGTCGAACCAGTTGTCGACCACCGTGCCGGTGAGCAGAATACCTATGCCGCCGCACAGCGGGCACAGTACCGCGAACCACCATGCCCAGCGATGGATCGACTCCGCGGTGGCGTTGAATCCCATGGTCCAGCGCCAGAACAAGGCGGCCCGTTCCAAAGCCGTTCCACGATCGATGACCTGCTCGATCTCGCGCTCGCCACCATAGCGGCTGACCGCCAGGATCGTTCCGCCATGCATCGCAAACAGCAGCGCCGAGCCGTACAGGAACGCGATCGAGAGCATGTGAAAGGGATTGTAGAACAGGTTTCCGTGGGTGATCGAAAAATTGTTGGTCCAGTCGAGATGGGGGAAAATTCCGAACGGAACCGCCTCACTGAAGTGCCCCATCAGCAGCGGGCGGATGAAGCCCAGTACGAGATAAAGCCAGATCGCGGATGCGAATGCCCACGACACGTGCGTGCCCATGCCGAGTGCGCGTGCCCGACGGTAGGTCCGCGTCCACCACAGCAGGATCGAAGTGGTCAGGAAGAAGCCGGCCATCAGCCACCAGCCCCCCTCCTTGAGCGGCGGGAAACTGATGCCGTATTCCGGCTTCGGCGGATCGAGCGAGAGCCACGGCAGCTGGCGGATGAATTCGATCGGACTCCAGTTCACCGAAGCCAGCATGTTGAGGCCGATGATCTCGATCGCGACGATGCCGCAGATGATCGAAGCAAGGCCGGTAAAGCCGAGATAGATCGGGCCGACCTGGGCATCGCCGAGTTTTCCGAGCCAATAGCTGAACCGGCCCTCGCCGCTGCGAACCCAGATTCCGGGCTGCGCGGGAATACCCGGATAGACAGTGCTGCGAATCTGCACCTGCGTGAAGAAATTCTGATACTGGGCCATGGCGATGACTCTTTTCTGATGACCGGATTAATTGGAGGACCAGATCGGAAGATTGCGCCACCAGTTCCACCACTCGGACCAGGCATTGCCTTCCGACCACAATGGGCCGCTGATCACGATGCAGACGGCGCTGAAGAACACCGCCGACACCGCCACGAACAGGCCGAGACGATGGATTCCGATGGTACCGATGGAGTAGCCGATCAGGTCGCGGAAAATCGTGTTTTCGTGTTCGGGTGATTTGACCGGCTCGCCCCGGCCGGGATTCGTCGACGACAAGATCAGGCCGCCGTGCAACGCCAATGCCAGACACGTCGTGAAGAAGAAGGTGATGGCGATCATGTGGGCGGGGTTATAGTGGAAGTTGCCGTAGGTGTAGCCGGTGTTCGACACCCAATCGAGATGGCTGATGATGCCGTAGGGAAAGCCGTAGCTCCAGGAACCCATCAGCACCGGCCGGACAACGACCAGGGTGAAATAGGCAAGGATCGCAAAACCGAACGCGAACGGCACGTGATAGCCGATGCCGAGTTTGCGGCAGATTTCAACCTCGCGCAGTGCCCACGAAACGAAGGCGCCGAGCGCGCATATCGTCACGATCTGCCAGATGCCTCCCTCCTGCAGCGGCGCAAAGGACAGTCCATATTTGACGTCGGGCGGGTTGATGCTGATCTGCCATAAATTCCAGGTGGGTCCCAGCGCGGCGCCCCATAAGATCATCGCGATGCCGACCAACGAAAAGAACACCGTCGTCATGCCGAAGAACCCGACGTAAAACGGACCGACCCAGAAATCGAATAGGTCGCCCCCGATCAGCGTTCCACCGCGAACGCGATATTTTCTTTCAAAGCTGAGCATAGCCATCGATCGTTCCTCCGCGTCCGAATCCAGAAATAACCGCTCGTTTCGTCGATTTTGGCCTGTTAGCTACCGGAAGCGGACGAGTCCGGCCGCTCCAACCGGCCTCGCCCGTTCCGGTACGCAGTCAGTCATGCCATCAGGACGGCATGCTTGGTGGTGTGTACGGCAGAGAAATCTCCGACGCCTTTGCCGGGCCCTTGCGGGGACCGTCCAACCAGTTGAACCGGTCGGTTGAGAGCAGGATGAAGTGGATCACGATCGCCAGTCCGAACAGGAACGTGAAGAGCATGATCAACGCACGCCGCGGGTCGAAGAGCAGCCAGATTCGCCACATGTTTGCCTCCGGTTATGTCAGGTACGACAAGGAAACGCTGGCGAGGTGCTGAATGCCATCCATCGCTGCTTTGTATCCGCCGGGGCCCGGCAGCCAGGGGCGCCACATCCAGGCGAGGATGTGGGCAACCACCGCGACAGCCACGAAGAGAAAGAAACTCGTCATGAATATCGTGTGGAATTCCTTGGCTTCAGCTTCAGTGAGCCCCGAGAGGGAACCGTCCTTCATTTGGTATTCCTCCTGGTAATGGCCTTGCGGCCGTTCGTCGCCCGAGCGTGGGCGACAGCGAAATGCCGAATCTTCTTAGAAACGGCGGTTATCCGTCCGGCACTGCCGGACGAAATCCTGGTCACAATCCCATGAACGACGACGTCACGATGATGCCGGCCTCACTGCGGGCTTCGGCGAAAATCGACCTCCGGCGGCCGCCCGATCGCTCGAGGTCTGCCGGCCTGCGCCAAAGCATCAGCCGCAAGGCCGCCCAGAACAGAAACAAGACGTAGCAGGCGCCGAATATGAGCCGAGACTCGATGGCA
>Ga0302279_10000081_pt1 | contig 123352 bp, 99 predicted proteins | sample III_Bog_N3_3_FD_194541 | JGI IMG/M metagenome (GOLD analysis project Ga0302279, IMG submission 194541) | Peat permafrost microbial communities from Stordalen Mire near Abisko, Sweden - III_Bog_N3_3 | ecosystem: Environmental > Terrestrial > Soil > Wetlands > Peat | place: Sweden: Abisko... | reverse complement strand
ACTTGATGGCTCCCCAACGCTGCTGCATGTGAGAACGAGCTGGCGAGGGTCTTCGTCCTCCTCCCGGAGCGTAGGAAGCGAAGCCAGGACGCGGACTTACGCCTGCCGAAGGTCGTGGCCGACCTCGCCTTGGCGGAGCAGTTCCAGGGCCTCCTGGAGGCCGGGGAGGTCAGGAACCGGGCCGAGCTGGCCCGCCGCTTCCGGTTGACGAGGGCACGGGTGACGCAGCTTATGAAGCTCCTCGGGCTGCACCCGCTCATCATCGCGTACGTGAAGTCCTTGCAGCCGGGGACGCCCACGAGGTTCGTGACCGAGCGGGGGCTGCGGGTAGTCCTACGTGTCTCGGGCAAGCAGCAGCTCGCGACCGCGTTGCAGACCGTGCCAGGGTTCCGCGTCTACGTCGACTCGAACACCAAGAGCGTCGCGTAGCACCCGATGGTTATCTTCCTGCCCGAGCTGAACATGGCCCGAAGGAACGACACGCCTCGGAGGAGACTCCGCAGAGAGCGGAAGCTCCGGGAGCTACAAGTCGAGGAGCGAGCGAGCGAGGAGCTGCGGCTGAACCCGAGCCCGATCAATTGGTCGAGGTTGTACCAGACCTTCGCGAGCATGAGCTTCCGGTCAAACGTCCGGGGAGGGGCGCGCCCCTTCGAGGGCTTCGTGCTCGGCCCTCATGTCGTAGCCTCGAACCCCAAGGAGCTGGTCGAGAAGACGGAGGAGTTCTCCGTCGTGTCCACCCTGGGCAAGCCCGAGAACTGACCGTGTTCTGGGAAGAAGATGGGCTCGTTCCCGGCGTTGTTCGCGACCTGCTCCGAGGGGATCGGCTCGAACGGGCGGAGGAAGACCTGCTCCGGGCCGGAGTGCTGGTGCGGGTCGGAGTAGTACGCCAAGAGGGCCAGGACGTGCTTGTGCCGTACGACGCCGAGGCCTTGACCGAGAGCGTCGAGTCCTTGAGGGCGGCCACCATCATCGGCGGCATGAGTGACCCCACGAAGAATGGGGCCGAGAGGCCCTGGCTGAACCTCCTCGGACACCTCCTCGGTCACGACGCCGAGGGGGCAGCTCGCGCAGCCCGTTGCTGGTACGGGGTGCTTGTCCGAGCCAACCTTGAAGCAGACGATCCCGTCCCCTTCAGGGCCGTCTCCAGCTACCTAGCCGGGGTCATCGCAGCAGCCATCGGGAAGGACGGGATGGCCGACTACTGGCTGACCGTGGCCCAGGTCGAAGCCGAGGCCGACGAGGACACGTGGACGGCCCTCTTCTCGGCGATCAGGTTCGTGAGGGCCTCCCTGCGTTCGACGTGAGGTTGATGGTCGAGCTTCGCCCGTGGTGTGAGCCCCTTCAGGTCGACGACCGTCCTCGGCCCCCTGCGTAGCCAGCCCGTTCCCTATGGGCTGTGCCGTCCTGCGGCAAGCGAGTAGCCTCGCTGCATGGCTCGGCGGATCATTCTCGACTCAAACTACTTCCTCGGGATGAGCGAGGGTGCTCTCCGTCACCTCTGCGCGAACGGGCTTCACGTTTCGGTATCGATCATCGCTCTGGAGGAGGCCTTGGCCCAATGCCATCGTGGCGGTGGCGAGTGGAGCATCGACCGCCTTCGAACGCGGATCACGAAGCTCACGCCGTTTCTCGACGCGGCCCACCCGGTGATCCCTGTTGGTGACCCGCTCTTCTACGCGCTCGGTGCGAGCTTTGGAGGAACCGCTGACGCACGCTACGCCTCCTACAACCTTGGTCTCGGCCTGCGATGGTGCGCTCTTACCGATGCGGCAGATGACATGACTTGGCGGCATCTCGCCGGGCCATTCAACGAGTCCATCGACAGAACCGAAGCCATGCTGTCGCGAGAGGTAAGAGGTCTCCGCGAGTTGCAGCTTGAAGCCGTCTCCGACACTCAGCTACGTGGCCGAGTACTTGGCGATCTGAGTCGTTCAGTTTCTCTTCGCCACGGGGCTCAGGAGCGACTTCACGCTTTCGGTAGCTGCCTGTCCGACAAGATTGGGCGTGCCCGTGGGGAAGATCCAGCGAAGAACGACTCCGAGGACGTTCAGCTACTCCAGCACCTTGCCGACGACGTGATCCTCTTGACCCGCGACTTCAAGCTCATCCAGTCAATCGACAGAACAGACTCATTTCAGGCACCCTACGTCCGAACGCTCGGGGAGCTTCTCACTTCGGATCTGCCTCTCGGGCCTCCGTGGGGACGAGCGGCACGAAGGGCAGTCCGAGGTCATGTACGGCTTCAGCGGTCAGCGCTCGCGGCCTTGGAAGAAGAGGTCTCGGTGAAACTTCGGGTCGCACTGCCCCCATCTTCACTTCGCAACCCGCCAGACCATGCCACCTGTTGAGTTACCCCAATAGAGGTAGGTCGCGTCGACCGTGACATACGACGGGTTGGACTGATCTCGGGCCATCACGGTTACTTTCGTACCGTCCTTTGCGGCCCTGAACACGGCGCCACCCCTTGTCGCCATGGCCGTGCTGCCATCGCTATTGTTCGCCCAATACACGGCCCGATCATCCACGGCTACGCCCCTCGGGCCGGGTAGGCCAGAAGCGAGGGTCACGGTTGGGCCGCCCGTGGTCGGAACGCGCTTTAACGTCCCCACTGCCCGCACGGCATTCTCTCCCTTGTCCGTCCAGTAGACGTTGACTCCATCCGTCGCAAGCCCCCCAAGCTGATCGACCGTCGCGAGCTGCACCGGAGTCTTGCCTCCGACAAGGGGAGCCATCATGATGCTGCCGACGACGGTGGAGCCGCCATGAAGGCCCCAGTAGATGTTGTTCCCATCCACAGCGAGTCTCATCACCGAAACCAAGCTCTCGGGATCGAGATCCGCGATCTTCGTGGGCTTCCCACCCGTGAGCGGGACGCGCGAGATGCCGCGAGCGGTGCTGCTCACGTAGTAGAGAAACGCACCGTCTGCCACGAGCGGGCTTCCGTCATCGCTCGAACTCACCTGCGTTTCGGCAACAGGCACGACCTTGCCCCCAGCAACGGGGGCCATGAGAATCATGTCGGGTTTGTTCGCGTCATGATCGCCCTCGATGGCCCAGAAGATGCCAGCGGCTGTCGCCGTGAGGCCCTGAACGGTACGCTGTTTGGTGGCAAGCACGACTGAGGCTCCCCCGCCGTGTGGGATTCGAACGATGCTTGCCTTCAGGTTGTCGTCGTTCTCATCCACGTCGGCCACGTAGATGGACGACGCATCAATGGCGAGGCCGCCAACCGAGCGAACTTGACCGACGAGAACGGGAGCCATCGCAGATGCCGCTGCGGTGGCCGCTTTCTCCTTTTCTGTGATGCTGCGCTCCAGGCCGAGGAGCTTCTTCTCCTCCAGTGCTGAGGCTTCTCGGTCGTCCAGTTCTGCGTAGCCGCATGTGGACTGCGCCGAGATGAGTGCTCCGCGTGCGGTGGAAAAGTTGGCCGCATCGAGTCTGTCAGCCGCTGTCTTCTCCCAGTCGTGACAGACGGCCAGCTTTGCGTTCAGCTCGTCCCGTGCGCGGCTGTGGATGACGCCTGCCGTGACCGCAAGTCCGACAAGGATGACAGAGCCCGCCCCGATGACGACGCCCCTGGACGGCCTTCGTCGTGGCCGGTGGTTGGTCGGCGGCGGTTGATCTCCCATGGGTTCTCGTGTCTCGGGCTCGGTCGCGTGGAAGGGGCAGGCTAGTTCACCCACGTGTGCCGGTAACGAACGATTTCGGTTCGTCGGCTCGACCCCCAAAAGACCCTCATTTTCTCGGGGCTCACGATGCCGTCATGGGAGACGATTTCGGCACGCTTTCGGTTGAGCCGGGGGAGGGTCACGACGTAGTAGGTGCATGAGCACCTGCGCCATCTACCTCCGCGTCAGCAAGTCCGATGGCTCGCAGTCCGTCGAGAACCAACGTCCCGAGGTCGAGCAGGTCGCCCGAGCCCGAGGCTTCAAGGTCGTCAAGGTCTACGAAGAGACAGCCTCGGCGGCCAAGACGAGGCCCGTCTTCGAGGCGATGATGAAGGACGCCAAGCGGGGGAAGTTCAAGGTCTTGCTGGTCTGGGCGCTCGACAGGTTCGGGAGGTCGATGACGGGGAACCTCACGGACGTGCTCGAACTCGACAGGCTCGGGGTCACCGTCGTCAGCGTGAGGGAGTCGTGGCTCGACACGGGGAGCCCCGTGAGAAGCTTGCTCGTCGCTATTTTCTCATGGGTCGCTGAGCAGGAGAGGGCCAGGCTCATCGACCGGACAAAGGCCGGGCTCCAGGCTGCACGCAGGCGAGGAACCCGTCTGGGTCGGCCTCGGGCTCGGCTCGATGTTGACGAGCTTCTCGAACTCCGACGCCAGGGCTGGTCGGTTCGACGGATCGCGGTGAGCCGGGGGGTCGGAGCCTCCACGATTCAACGGCGTCTGGGACGTGCGGCCTGAACGTCGCCGTGGTCTGTCCGGCAGGCTCTGATCCTGGACAGCTCGATCTCGGATCGTCTGCGGTGCTTCTCGGCCCCCGAGAGGATCTGGGCCGTGTAGATCGAGAGCACGCTCAGCCTGACGACCTCCGCGCTCCCCTTCCAGTCGATGGGCAGCCGGTGCTCGGCCACGATCCTCTCCCCCTCCACCTCGATGCCGATGAGCACGTAGTCGCCGCCCACCTGGTGGATCTGCATGTCGAGCTGGTGGCCCGCGATCCTGGTGACCGCCAGCACCCTCGCGAAGGCCCGGATGCCCGTGCCCCGGCTGAGGATGGCAAGGTCTTCGGGGCTCAACAGGCTCGCGTCCACGGGTGTACTAGGCGCGGGGGCCTCCTGGATCAGGACGTTCCTGACTCCAGCGGATCAGCCGAGGACGCCGGCCAGGACGCTCCATGCGTGAGCGATCCGCACGGGGACATGCCGACGACCCTCACGACGGACGTGGAGCAACCCGGCCACCCGGAGACGCTCGACATGGTAGCCAGCGGTGCTCGGGGTCACGTCGACGGCCTGGGCAAGCTCCGTGATCCCGAGCTGGCCGTTCACCCTAGCGAGCAGCCGGAGGCGGGTTGGGTCAGAGAGGGCCTGGGAAATCATCGAGACGACGCAGACGTCCATCATCATCCAGGGATACCTATCGGTGCATCCGCTGCAAACTCGGGACGGGCTGCACGCCGAGGATCATCACGGAAGACACGGGAACGCCCGGACGCCGGTCGGGTTGATGCGCCATTTTCATCTTCGACGGGGTTTCGAGCGCCCCGCGTGTCTGGGTTCGATTTCCGTCATCCGCGGGGGTCAGAAGCCTGGTTGAAGCGCGGGTAGTGGACGTGCCAGGGGGGTAGGTCGGACGGCATCGGGCCGTGAACGCCCACGTCTTCGACCGCGCTGTCCTCGTCCAAGAGTTCGTCGATCCCGGCAACGTCCACGTCTTCAGCGGGGTCATCTTCGACAGCGTCGTGCTCTTCGACGGGCTCGTCCCAGAGGCCGGGAACGAACGCCGCACGCACGTTCCAGTCACGGAGGTTGGGCGGGATGTTCGCGAGCATGTGCGGGTCGAGCTGCTCAGCAAGCTCCCGGACGGCAGCCCCGAGGGTTGCGAACGGGCTACCGTCCGGGGGGATGCCCAACTCCCGCAGCTCACGCACCAGTTCTCGGACGGAGGAGACGGAAAGCCCGAGGAGGTCGGCCACCTCGGCCACCTCGAAGCCGGAGGCGTAGACGTAGGTCAAGAAGAGCCGCGTGACTCTCTCGGGCGTGAGAACCCCACGACGCCCGAGAGTACGACCGCCAGCAGCAAGACTGGCTTGCGCTGTGCGCAACCTTCCGACGACGTGTCGGACGTGAACTGGGAAGGTCACACGGTCGAGCCCCTCGTACCGTTCGTTCAGCCGGGAACGGATGGCCTCGCGCGTGAGCACCCAACCGTCGATGCGGGGATCGCACATGAGGGCCACGGTCGGAAGCATGGTACCGAGCATCGGAGTCCTGGTGCCCGGCCTCGTGCCGAACAGCCCCCGCACGGCCTTCACCTGCTTCATGGTCACCTCGAACCGCAGGACGTTCTCGGCCTGCGAGGCAAGCTCCTCGATGACCGCGTTCGTGGTCTCGTTCCTGCTCCGCCTCCGCTCGGTCAGAAGCTGGATGCCCTTGGCGTAGAACTTTGCGGACAAGGTCTTCGAGGCCCACTCGACCGTCGTGATCCTGGGCCGCCCGAACGGCTTGAAGAGCCCCCCGTTCCTCCGCTCGACCCCCATGAGGCCCTGAACGATCCTCACGGGGTCGTCGAACCGAAGGTCAAGGGCGTAGCTGACCCTGATCACCGGCATGCGTCGAACGGGAAGTAGCTCGTCGAGATCATCGCCTGCCTCTCGAACACCGAGAGCTTGAGCAAGTTCTCGCGCCAGTTGATGCGGACGTAGATCTTCCACCGACGCGATAGGAACCAACGGGAAGTTCACCGGGTGCCCTGCGAGCCATCTGGGGACGGAGATCCGAAGGGTCACGATCCTCGTCGCCGGTGTGTAGGTGACGAAGAGGATGCCGTTCTGCCGCGCTACCCCGAACATCTCTGGTCTTCCTGGGATGTGGGGGAGCTGGATCATCCCGGTGGGCACGATGTTCCCGAGGTCGAACCGGGTCGCGATGGTGATGTCATCGAGGGGCATGACGATCACGATCCAGCCTGGGAACAGGGTGTACGTGGATGCAGGGGCCACGGAAGCTGTGGAAAATGAGCTTGAAGCGACTCCGGTCGGGGTCGTCGAGTCCCTCGCGTGTAACGGAGGGAGTATGGTTATTAAGCGGGAGGCCCTCGGGGACGACGACGTCCAGGGACGCGACGTTGCTCGTGCGGCTGCCGTCACTCAGGCTAGAGTTGCGCAAGGGATCGTCTCCTCGACTCCGGTCGTCCTCCCCTGGAAGGTTCGACGACCGGGGTCGTCTCCTACGCGGCCTTCGTCTGGTTCCTGAGCCAGAGCTTGACGGCCTCGGAGACGACCTCTCTCCAAGTCAGGTGCCGTTCGAGAGCGCGTCGGCGAACTTCGAGATGAAGGGCCTCGTCGAGGAAGACTCTGATCCACATAGCGTGTTACTCCTTGTACGAAGATTACTTTCGTCTATCGTATGTGTCAATGAGAACAGGACGCCCTCGCAGGGTCTCGGAGTCAGTCGCCACGGAGTACGTCGCCTTCCGGCTCACGCCAGCCGAGCTGGGGGCTCTCGACAAGCGCATCGGCCAGGGGAACGACGAACTGAAGGCCCTCGGGTTCCCTGCGATGCTGAATCGGGCGTCGTTCCTGCGGAACTTGGTGATGGCTGACCTCTCGAACTCGGGGCTCTTGCCGGGAAACACGACGATGAGCCGCGCGGCTACGGTCGTGGAAACAGCCGCTGCAACTACTCCCGCTGCGGCTGCTGAGAAGCCGGGGAGGAAGAAGGGCAAGAACGCCTGGCACGACATCAAGGACGGCTTCCTCCCGGAAGATCGCGTCCAGAAGCCCGCCCGAAAATCTCCACCGGCAAAAAAATCGAAGAAACGCCCGAGGGTTAGGGGTTCGCGATGAGGGGCCGCACCATGATCGCGCACGATCTCAGCGGGCTCGGAGTCGGAACGTGGTGAACCACGAAGGGACAAGCACGCGGTTCCTCTCACCCCCAAGAGCGGAAGACTTCGAGTAGGTTCATTCTCAGAGTCGCCATGCGTTACGCGTACGCGAAGTGGCTGATGAAGGTCAGCGAGGAGGGGATGGGGCTCCGCCACGGGGCCAGGGTCGAGGAAGCTGAGTTCCGCGTTCGCGGCATCGACATGGCCTCCAGGTCGGACGTCCCCGCTGTCGAGAGCAACGTCTCAGTGGGAAGAGGCATCCTCCCGTGGGAGCCCGAGGTGCTCGGGACTGTCGCCCACGAGCTGCTCCCCGTGTTCGTTGGCCCACGCGACGGACGTCCCGATGACGAGTAGGACGAAAGGCGACGGAGAGGCTCTCCAGGCGGCGGTGACCTACTGCCGGGTGTCCGACCCGAAGCAGGCAGAGAAGGATCTTTCGATCCCCTCGCAGAAGAAGACCCTGCGCAAGTGGGCCGAGACCAACGGCTACCTCGTCGTGAAGGAGTACATCGAGCCGGGCGTTTCGGCCCGTGACGAGAACCGGCCCGAGTTCCGCACGATGATCGGCGATCTGCTCGGCGGCAAGGTCGACGCGAAGGTCATCCTGGTCACGCACACGTCCAGGTTCATGAGGAACAGCGAGGCCAGCCTCGTCTACCGCAAGAAGCTGGAGAAGCGGGGCATCAAGGTCGTCTCGATCATGCAGCCCATCGACGACGGCCCTGTCGGCAAGCTCATGGAAACGATCTTCGCGGCGTTCGATCAATATGAATCGGACATGAACTCCTACCGGACGATGGCTGCGATGAGACAGAACGCCGAGAGCGGCTACTTCAACGGGTCGAAGCCCCCGTTCGGCTTCAACCTCGTCAAGGTCGCGGTCGGCAAGAACTCGCGCGGCACCCTCACCCCCAACGACGAGGAGGCCCCCATCGGAAGGCTCGTGTTCACGCTGTCCGTCGAGGGCCTCGGGGCGAAGGCCACCGCAAGCGAGCTGAACAGGCGGGGGATCACCTACCGGGGGCGCTCGTGGTCGAAGGACGACGTGTTTGGTGTGCTCGACGAGGAAGCTGCGGCGGGGACGTACTACTGGGGCAAGTGGGACACGTTGGGGAAGAAACTCCGCGACCGATCCGAGTGGATCCCGATCCCGGTCGAGCCTTTCATCGAGCGCGACCTCTTCGACCTGGCCCAACAAGTTCGACTGAAGAGAGGCCCGGATGCGAGCCCCGGTCGAACAGCTTCGAGCCCCCTTCTACTTGCCGGGCTCGTGAGGTGCGGGAAGTGCGGCTCGACGTACTCGAAGGAGACCTCGGGCAAGACCTTCGCCGGAGAGCACCCCCACGCCTACTACAACTGCTCGAAGTTCCTCCGGCTGCGCAGGGGCGCCTGCCCCGGCCATCGGCTGCGGGTCAACGTCCTCGACCGCCTGGTGCTCGACCACCTGGCCGACAAGCTCTTCACCACCGCCAGGTGCCGGGCTCTGGCCCAGGGTCTCATCGAGCAAGCCGGGCTACTACGACAGCGGGTGGATGATCGACGGGTGCAGCTCCGAGCCCAACTCGCCCAGGCGGACAAGGGCGTCTCGAAGTGGGAGGCGGCCTTCGAGTCAGGCACCGACCTGGACGTGGTTGCGCCGAGGCTCCGTGAGCTTCGGGCTCAGCGTGAGAAGCTCGTCGATACCCTGGACGGCTTGCAGGCCCTTGCTCCTGCGCCGAAGAACCTGCTGGAGGACGACACCATCAAGAAGTTCCAGGAGAAGCTCCGGGACATCTTCATCTCCAACGACACGCCGATGACGAAGAACTACCTGCGCTTCTTGATCGAGAAGATCGACGTGCTCGACGACCGCATCGTCATCGAGGCCAAGGCGAAGAACGCCATCGCGCTCATGGCCCACCCGGAGCCGCTGGAGGGCGGGGACGTGAACCACCCCGAGCCCGTTCTCGCAGAGGGGGGGAAGTGGCTCCGACTGTAGGACTCGAACCTACGACCCGGCGGTTAACAGCCGCCTGCTCTACCAACTGAGCTAAGTCGGAAAACGAACCCCGGCTTCTACCCGGCGTAAGCTCCTCCGGTCAAGGCTACGCAGCGGGTGCCCCCTCCACCCGCCGCGGCACGCACGCTCTACACCGTGGCGAACGACGCATCCATGATGTCGAGCGGGGTCCGGTCCTCGTCGCCCATGGCCTTCGCCCCGGCCTCGACGTCGGGCAGGCAGGTCCGGGCGTAGTACAGCGCCGCCTGGATCTTCCCCGCGTAGAAGGCCGCGTCCGGGTGCCCGGCCTCCACCTTCTTCGCCGCCGCGTCCGCGATGATCGCCCCGTCGAGCAGGAGCCACGCCACCGTGACCTCGCTCATCATCGTCAGGAACCGGTTCGCGTTGAGCGGCACGAGCTCGACGTGCCCCATCTGGAACCACGACAGGAGCTTCATCGCCGACCCCGCGAGCGCCTCCTGGGCGAGCCCGAGCCGCTTCACCTCGGAGCCGAGGATCGGGTGGGCGCTGTGGGCAGCGACGAACTTCGCGACGTCGCCGAGGTACGCCTGGAGGTTCGCGCCTCCGGCCTGCCCGAGCTTGCGGCCGACGAGATCCATCGCCTGGATGTGGTTGGTCCCTTCGTAGATCGAGAAGATCTTCGCGTCGCGACAGTACTGCTCGACCGGATAGTCGCGCGTGTAGCCCGCCCCGCCGTAGGTCTGGATGGCTTCCTCGCAGATACGGAACGCCTGGTCCGAGCCGTACGCCTTCACGAGCGGGACGAGCAGATCGACCTGCCCCTGGTGGTACTGGCGCAGCTTGTCGTCGGTGTTGCCGATCGCGTGGACCGAATCGTCGTGAATCGAGAGCTTCAGGATCAGCGCGCGGATGCCTTCGACCCGCGCCTTCATGTCGAGCAGCATGCGTCGGACGTCGGCGTGCTCGATGATCGGCACGCGCGGGGCGGTCGCGTCCTTGAAGTGGGTGATGTTCGACCCCTGCTTGCGATCCTTGGCGTAGTCGAGCGCGCTCAGGTACGCGGCCGACGCCACGCCGACCCCCTGGAGCCCGACGCCGATGCGCGCGCCGTTCATCAGCTTGAACATCTGCGGCATGCCCTGGTTCAGCTTCGTGTCGCCGCCGACCGGGGTGCCGAGACAGCCCCCCTCCTCGCCGAACGACAGCACGCACGTCGACGAGCCGTTGATGCCCATCTTGTGCTCGATCGCCGCCGTCTTGACGTCGTTCGGCTGCCCGAGCGTGCCGTCTTCGGAGATGCGGATCTTCGGGACGATGAAGAGCGTGAGCCCCTTGGTGCCGGCGGGTGCCCCGTCGACGCGCGCGAGCACGAGGTGGATCACGTTCTCCGCGAGGTCGTGGTCGCCGGCGGAGATGAAGATCTTGGTCCCGGTGATGCTGTACGTCCCGTCGGGGTTGCGCTTGGCGGTCGTGCGCGCGGAGCCGACGTCGCTGCCTGCCTGCGACTCGGTGAGGCACATCGTGCCGCCCCACTTGCCGGCGTAGAGTCGCTCGCAGAAGAGCGCCTTCTGCTCGGGCGTCCCGAACGCCTCGACGACCTCGGACGCTCCGTGCGTCAGCCCCGGGTACATGCTGAAGGCTGTGTTCGAGCCGCAGATGAGCTCCTCGACGAGGACGCGGACCGAGTTGGGCGCCTCGGCGCCGCCGTACTCGCTGGCGACGGCGATCGACTTCCAGCCGGCCTCGTAGAGCTTCTTCCACGCCTCCTTGAACCCCTCGGGCGTCTTGACGTGGCCCCCTTCGAGCGTGCACCCGTAGGCATCGCCGACGGCGTTCAGCGGCCCCGTGACCTCGCGGACGAAGCGATAGGCCTCCGTGAGCGACGTCTTGATCTCCTCGGGCCCCCACCCGGCGAACGGCGGCTTCCCGAGCAGCTCCTGGATTTTGAACTGCTCGAACAGGAGGAAGTTGAACTCGCGGAGGTCGGCCTTGTAGCGGTTTATGGTCTGGACGGGCTTGGACACGGGGGACTCCTTTCCGTACGGCTACCAGGTCCGACTCAGGTGTCGGCCCTCACCGCGCGAAAGAATGAATGCTCATTCAGTGTAACGCTCCCCCTGCGTTTCGCCAGAGGAGAATGATGCAGTGCGTCTCGGATCGCGCGCCGCCTTGACGCCGCACGCCGCGTAGGAGACACGCTCGCTCGTGCTCTCGAAGATCCGCGACCGGAACATCTGGACCATCTACGTCACCATCCTCGTCCTCGGGGTGGCGTACGGGATCTCGATCGCGCTCATCGCGCACCACCTCGACCTCCGCGGCTTCACGAAGTCGCAGATGGGGTCGCTCGCCTCCTGGTTCGCGCTCGGGATCGTGACGCTCTCGCTGCCGATGGGGTCGCTGATCCAGCGCTTCTCGGCGAAGACCACGCTGGTCGCCGCGCTCGTCGGGTACGCCGGGAGCGTCACGCTGTTCCCGATGCTCACGTCGTACCCCGCCGTCGCCGCCGATCGATTCCTCGACGGCGCCTGCTCCGTCGGCATCTGGGTCAGCTGCGAGACGATCCTCCTCACGCGCGCCCCGCTCGACATGAAGGCCTACGTGACGAGCCTCTACGCGATGGCCGTCGCGATCGGCTACGTCGTCGGCCCGATTGCCGCGCAGGGCATCGTTCGGGTCGCGTCGATCCAGGAGGCGTTCCTCATCTCGGGCGGCCTCGCGTCGATCGCGGCCGTCATCGCCGCGACGCGCCTCGACAAGGACGACGGGACCGAGGAGCACGCCCATGTGCACGCGACCGCGGGAGACGCCGCGAGCACGGAGCCCCATCTCGGCGCCGGCGCGCTCCTCCTCAAGATCAAGACGTCGTGCTTCGGGACGTTCGCGTACGGCTACTTCCAGGCGTCGGTCGTGCTCTTCCTGCCGCTCTACCTGATGGAAGCGAAGGGCATCCCGCGGAACGACACGATCGTGATCCCGGGCTTCTTCGCGCTCGGGATGCTCCTGTTCTCGAACCTCGCGGGCAAGTACGGCGACCGCTTCGGGCACCTCCTCGTCATGCGAGTGCTCGCCGTCGTCGGCACGGCGATGATCCTCGGGTTCGTCTTTCTGTCGTCCTTCGCGCAGATGGCGGTGGCCGTCTTCGTGGCCGGCGCGACGCTCGCGGCGATCTCGCCCGTGAGCCTGGCGCTGCAGGGCGTCGTCACCTCGCCTCGCGACTACGGGCGATCCAACTCCATCTACAACGCCTTCTACGCCGCCGGGATGCTGTTCGGGCCGAAGGTCTCGAGCATCCTCTTCGGCCGCTACGGCGGGGGCGCGATGCTGTACCACCTGACCGCGCTGTGGGTCGGGTTCATCGTGTTCACGATCGTCTTCGCGCAGGACGATCCGGCGGCGTCGAGAGCGCGCGCGCGGTCCGAGAGGGCCGTCGCCGAGAGGGCCTGAGGGCGCGGCCCTACTCGCTGATCGTGACCCCGCCCGCGATGGTCACCGCGGTCTCCGCGAGAATACGACCCTTGATCGTCACGTTGGCTGCGAGCGCCACGGACGTCGCCGTCAGCAGCACGCCTTCGAGGTGTGCCGACCCGTCGAGGACGACGGCGCCAGAGACCTGCCAGAAGACGTTCGCGGGCAACGCGCCGCCGGTGAGAACGACCCGCGTGCTGGCGTCCATCGTCAATGTCTGCGCCATCTGAAGGATCCAGACGTCGCTCGCGGTCCCGTCGAGCGCGATGTTCCCGGTGACGACGACGGGGGTCGTCCAGCTGTAGACGCCAGGGCCGAACGTCATCGCCGCGAGACTCCCGCCGCCGACGCCGAGGAACTCGGGCGTGCGCCCGGAGGCATCGCCGAATGCGCTCTCCATGTCGTTGATCGCCGCCGTGAGCAACGCCGGCGTCGGCGTCGTGTAGCTGGCCGCGAACACCTCGCCCGTGACCTGCGGCGAGGTCGCGAACGTACCCGTGTGATCGAGCGTGAGGCCGAAGCCGGTGATGTTGGTCGCAGCCGCGGGGCTGAGGCCGACGTTTCCCGTGAGCGCGGCGCTCGCCACCGTGGATATCGCGGACTCCGCGAGGACCACATACGTGCCCGCCGTCTTGAGAGCGACCGGGAGAGTGCCCGTCGACGGAGCGTCCGGCTTCTTGGCGCTGTCGGTCGGGTGAGTCGCGTCGGTGCCTGTGGCGTCGACGCGGTGAGCGTCCGCCTTTCCCGCGTCCACCCCCGCGTCTTCGAGACGGCTCGGCGCGTCTTCGCGTACGGCGCTGTCCGTCGGGCTCGCGCTGTCTGGCCGGGTCGTCGCGTCACTCGCGTCACTCGTGATGAGTACGTCGCGATTGCTCGCGCCGTCGCTGGCGCCGCCGTCGGTTCCGATGTCGCGGGGCGTGACGTCCCCCTGACCGGCGTCACCGCTCGCGACGACGAAGGTCGGCATGCTGCACCCCGCGCCGAGCGAGAGCACGAGGACCACTGCGGAAGCGTTCGACCTGCGTGACGACGGTTGGCGGAATGACATGGCTCCAGTGGCTGCGCTAAGCAACCGCTGTGCCTCGACCGCTGCCTCCTTCGTTCATGCGGGTTTTGCGTGGTTCAGTGCCCGGTGTGACTGTCCTGCCGAGCCACGGCTCATTTCCGCCGCACATCCGCGCTCACACCGAGCCTTCCCGCATGAAGAAGGCGCACAGCTCCTCGTGCCGGGATTTCGCGTCTTTCCTTCCGAGATCGATCAGGTGGCTCGCAAAGTCGCCATCGAAGAGGAGATACGAAAGCAGATCGGCCTCGCCCTCGGAGTCCCACTCGCCAATTCTGCGGAGGAGCGCGCCGACCATCCCCGGCGCACGCCGCAGGAAGTCGGGGGACCGCACGTAGGTCGCCGCCAGCCGTCCGATGTCCTCCGACGCGCGAACGTGCACGACGGACAGCGACCGGACACCGGAGGACGCGTCGCCGTGCCCGAGCTCCGCGTTGACCGCCTCGAGGAACGTCGGTCCGAAGCGGTGCGTCCCGGCGTCGAGGATGGCGTTGATGCGCTTCAGGCGATCGAGGTCGTTGTCGATGCGATCGAGCAGGAGCGCGTTCAGCGCCTTGCCGAGGACGAAGAGCTGGCTCGGCGGCGCGGCGTGCGGCTCGCGCGGACGGGGGGAGTCGGGGCGTACGTAACCTCCCCCGTCGAGCGTGGCAGGCGCGACGAAGCGCGGGTTGACCACGATCAGCCCGTTCGCCCCGAGCCGGCGCGCGGGCGAGAGCGGAACGTTCTGCCGGAGCCCGCCGTCGCAGAAGAACTCGCCGTCGATGTGCACGGCCGGGAACATGAGCGGCAGCGCGGACGATGCGAGCGCATGGTGGGGCTCGAGCGTCGTCGTCTGGACGGCGATCGTCGGGTCACGACTCCATCGCGGCGTCGCGGTCGGCGCGTGCTGGACGAAGATGACGGTCGATCCGCTGACGAGGTGGGTCGTCGAGATCGTGAGACCGAGGAGGCGTCCAGCCGCGAGATTCTCGCCGATCTGGCCGAACGGGATCGCGCGTCGCACGATCCCCTCGATGCCTCGCGGATCGAGGAACCCCCCGCGCCGAGCCGAGCCGGACGGCCGCGTGCCGCCTCGTCCCACGACGCCCGAGAAGAGTCGCACGAGCTCGCCCGTGTTCGCGCGGACGATCTCGTCGAGCCGGAGCCCCTGCCACTCGTTGACGAGGACGGTGCGGCACGTCTCGGGGGTCGCGAGGTGGGCTCCGACGACGCATGCGTTGATGGCTCCGACCGAGGTGCCGCAAAGGATGTCGAGATCGGGCGTCTTGCCGATGGCGCGCGCGACGTCGTGGAGGATGTAGTCGACGACCCCGACCTCGTACGCACCGCGCGCCGCGCCGCCGGCGAGCACCAGCGCGTTCACCCGTCCGCCACGCTCGGCGCGAGCCATGGGCTTTCGTATCAAAGGTTGCTTACGCCGCTCGTCTTGCTCCGGTCCATGATCTCGATGAGCCCGTCGAACGTGTCGCGCAGCGCCCACGCGCGCACGCTCGCCGACGCCCCCTGGGCCGCGCTCGCCGCAACGCTTCCCTCGCGAAGGGCGCGAACGGGCCCGCGGCACGAGGCCGGAAGCGCCGCCTGGAGCTCGCGGGTCGCCGTCTCGTACACGTCGGCGCACGCCTCGATGTCGCCTTCGTTGTACATCGGCGCGCCGCGAGCGATCGCGCTCCTCAGCGAGCGCTCGATGGTGTCGAGGTCCGCCGACGAGCACCCTTCGAGGAAGCGGGCAGGGAACACCGGCACCTTGCGCTCGATCGGCGGCGGCAGGAGCGACGGCGCGTCGACGACGTGCCCCTTCGTCTCCACCCCTTCGAGCGTGCCCGGCTCGTGGAACACCGTGGCCATCTCCGCTTCGTGGTCCGCGGCAGGAGCGGTGTGCGGCACCCTCGCGGCGACCAGCGCGACGAGCATGAAGCCGGCGCCCATCATCGCTCCGGCGAACGCGAGGATGAAGGCGACGCCGAGCGGACCGGTCACGCCGCTCTCGTCACTCGCCTCCCCGGCAACAGGGCTCGGCGGCGGACGACTCCGCAGTTCTCCTTCAAACGGGTACCCCGGCGGAGGCCGCATCCTCTCTCGAGCTTAGCTCCGCCGCGCCTGGCGTCGAGGGGGTCTCGCAGAGACGGCGTCGCTCGAGCCCAGCGCGAGCTCCGGTCCGCGGACGACGCGTCCGTTGCGGACGATGAAGCGCGGAGCCGCTGTACCGAAAGGGACCACCTGCAGCCGCCGACTCTTTGGCTCGACCGAAATGCCGCCGTCACAGGTCAGCCCGTACCCGACGGGCGCGGTCTCGCCGCTCGCGACGAGGAGCCGGAGCAACGTACGCAGCTCCGCCCATCGGTCCTCCTCCGCGTGCGCGTCGACGTAGACGGGCGCGACGCCGATGCACGGAAACACGGTCGGACGCCCTCGGGTCCCAGGCTCCGGAAAGCGCACCCACGCACGCGCGAGCATCATCGAGCCGGCGCTGATGCCGATGATCGGGCGCCCGTCGCGCGCGAGGTCGTGGAAGAGCGGCACGAGGCCACGCTCGCCGAGCACGTTCATTCCCATGTCGACGTCGCCGCCGGACATGAACACGACGTCGCACCCCTCGAGCAACGCCTTCGCGGCGCTCGTCTTCGCGCGCGGCGAGGCGAGCTTGACCGCCTGGACACGAGCTCCGGCCGCCGCGATCTCGACCGCGATCATTCTCTGGAACTCGGCGTTGTCCCCGCTGGCGGCGCCCACGTAGGCGACCAGCGGCTTCCGCGCGCCGCGCGCGGGCACGGCGGAAGGAACGAGCGCGGCGAGGTGACGCCGCAGCGAGTGAAGAGTGCCTGGACCGCCGCCGATGAGGTGGATGCGCGAGCGAAGCATGAGTGAATGTAAGCTAGAATCATCACTTGACGAGTGCCAGTGATGGGGATGGCATCCATGTATGACGCCTGACGAGTCGAAGCGAGCTGCAGCCGTCGCCGCGCTGGCCGAGCTCTCGGAGCTTCCGGATGGGGCCATCGTCGGGCTGGGCACCGGCTCGACGGCGCGTCTCTTCATCGAGGAGGTCGGCGCGCTGGTGAAAGCGGGACGACGGTTCCGCGCCGTCCCGACGAGCGAAGCGTCGCGCATACAGGCCGAGGCGCTCGGCATAGAGGTGCTCTCGCCGGATGGGCCGTGGGACATCGCGGTCACGGTCGACGGTGCCGACGAGGTCGATCCCCGCCTCGACATGATCAAGGGGGGCGGTGGCGCCCATCTCCGGGAGAAGATCGTCAACTACTCGTCGCGCCGCAACGTCATCATCGTCGACGAGTCGAAGCTCTCCTCGTCGCTCGGGCTGCGCTGGAGCGTCCCCGTCGAGGTCGTCCGCTTCGCGCAGCGAGCGACGGCGAAGCACCTCGCGGTCTTCGGAGATCCCGTCCAGCGTCTGGCGAAGGGGAGCGCTTCCCCGTTCCTCACCGACTCTGGAAACGTCATCTACGACGTGGCCTGCGGTGCCATCGCCGACGCGCCCGCGCTCGATCGCTCGCTGCGATCGGTGCCCGGCGTCGTCGAGACCGGTCTCTTCATCGGCCGCGCCGACGTGCTCATCATCGCAGGGAGCTCGGGCATCGAGCGACGGACGGTGGGGGGCTAGGGTGGGGCTGGAGGAAGCGCCAGTACCTGAACCGGGGCCGGGCACGCCGTCTCCCGAGTCGAACGTCACCCGCGCCCTTCCGCCGAAGGATGCGAACGACGCGCTCGTGCACACGTCGCTCGAGCTCCACGAGAAGGGCGATCGCTACGAGGTCATCGAAGAGCTCGGACGCGGCGGGATGGGCGAGGTTCACCTCTGCTTCGACCGTCGGATCGGCCGGCAAGTGGCGCGCAAGCGACGCGCGAAGGACGCCGCGGAGCTGAAGCGCTTCCTGCTGGAGGCCTCGGTCCAGGGGCAGCTCGAGCACCCGACGATCGTGCCTCTCCACGATCTCGCGGTCGGCGAGGACGGCGAGCTCTACTTCACGATGAAGGCCATCCGCGGCCGCACGCTCAAGATCATCCTCGCAGCGCGGCGCGACGCGGATCCGAAGACGCTGGCGCAGTTCCCCACGAGGAAGCTCCTCCAGGCGTTCTCCCACGTGTGCCTCGGCGTGGCGTTCGCCCACAGCCGAGGCGTCATCCATCGAGACCTGAAGCCCGACAACCTCATGCTGGGTGAGTTCGGCGAGGTGTACGTGCTCGACTGGGGCGTCGCCAAGCTCACGGTCGCTGGGGAGACCGACGACGAGATCATGCGCGTGCCGCTGCGCGGGAGCGTCACGAAGATCGGATCGATGATCGGCACGGCGGGCTACATGTCCCCCGAGCAGTGCACGGGAGAGAGCAGGATCGACGAGCGCAGCGACGTGTACTCGCTCGGCGCGATCCTCTTCGAGATCATCGCGGGCGAGTCGCTCCACGCGGGCACGTCGCTCGAGAAGGTCGACTCGACGCTCGCGGGCGTCGACGTTCGCGCGCGTGGCATCTTCTGGCCGCGCGAGCTGGCCGAGCTGAAGGAGGCGTGCGCGCGAGCGACGACGGTCGCCCGCGACGACCGCATGCAGAGCGCGCGCGACCTGGCCGACGCGATCGAGCTCTCGCTGGCGCGCCAGCACGACGCGCAGCACGCCGATACCGAGCCCGAGGGAGTACGAGCTCACACCAGCGAGCCTCCCCCGACCGACGCGGAGTCGGGCGTGAAGGAGAAGCGGCCGGTCGCCGTCGTCGCGACGCCAGAGGCGCCTCGGCGCCGCCACCTCGTTCGCCGCTGGGCACGCGCCGCAGCTCTGGTCGTCGCGGTCGGCGCCGCGCATTCGCTCTTGGTGCGCGACAGCTGGCTGTCGATCGCGTTCCAGCTGGCGAGCCTCGCGATGCTCGCCGTCGCCGCATCTCGCGACGAGGACTGAGTTGAGGTGGACGGAGCCTTGCGCAGTCCATGCAGGTTTACGGAGCGGCAACCCGGCAGGGTCGGCGCGTAGTGCACGTGCTGCAGCGACGATGGCGCGCGGCGGGGGCTGTGCTGCTGTTCCTTTGCCTGCTCCCCCACCGGGCCGCCGCGGAATCTCTCCTCGTTCTCGACTGGAGGGCGCCCGCCGGCTGCCCTACGGGCGAGGAGGTGCATGCGGATGTCGAGAGACGGCTGGGCGAGACGACCGCGGGTCGCTCCGTCGTGGCGCGCGCGACGGTCGTTCGCCGCGCATCGACCTGGCGCGTCGTGCTCTCGACACGCCAGGGGGACGCGATCGGGGAGCGCACGCTCGAGGCGCAGACCTGCGCGGACGCCGCGTCGGCGACCGCGCTGATCCTCGCCCTCACGATAGACCCCCGCGCGGCTGTCAGCGCCCTTGCGCCCCCGCTCGCGCGCGCCGCGGTCACTCCTCCTCCTCCTCCTCCGCCGCCAGTGCCGCCGCCGATGCCTGCCTCGCCACCAAGCCCGCCCCTCGCTCTCCTGCCTCCGCCCGCTCCGACTGCACCGGCGCGTCGCACGTGGACGTTCGTCGTGCGAGCCGCGCCCTCGGTCGGGCTCGGGGTTTCTCCGAACCTCGCGAGCGTCGGCGGCGTCGTCGCCGTCGGCGCCGGCGTGGGTCGGTTCAGCGGAGCGATTGTCACGACGTCCTACGTTCCGGCGTCGCACGACGTCCCCGGTCGCGCGGGCGTCGGAGGGACGTTCTGGCCTTTCGAGATAGGTGCCGCCGGCTGCGCGGCAGCGCTCGACCGCGCACGGATCCGGAGCGGTGCGTGCGTCGGTGCCGAGTACGAGCGACTCCAGGCCGAAGGCTACGGCGTCCGGGTGCCGGGCTCCGGCTCCGCGCAGTGGATTGCTCCATACGTCTCGACCTTCTTCGACGTCGAGCTCCACGGGCTCGTGTGGCTGTCGACGCACATCGACGCCGCTTTCCCGACGGAACGCCCGACGTTTCTCCTCCAGAACGTCGGCGCGGCCGGCGGCGTGAACGCCGTCGCAGTGCGACTCTCTTCGGGCGTCGAGCTACGCTTCTAGTCACGAACCGTGGGAGTGCCGGCCACAGACGAGGCGATGCTTCAAACGGAGGCTCTTCCCGCGCAGGCCGGCGCATGCGCGCCCATCGAGCTATCGTCGTACGAGGCGATCTACCGCGAGCACTTCGCCTTCGTCTGGCGGAACGTGCGCCGTCTCGGCGTTCACGAGGGGCTCGCCGACGACGCGGTGCAGGACGTCTTCCTCGTGGTGCATCGACGTCTCGCCGACTTCGAGGGCCGCTCGTCGATACGTACCTGGCTGTACGGGATCCTCGTCCGTGTCGCGCGGGACTACCGAAGGTCACGCGCACGGCAGGACTCCAAGGCCCAGGCGATCGCGGTCGAAGGCACGTCCGTCTCACCTCCGACTCCGGCAGAGCTCATGGGGCGGCGCGAAGCGGCCCGGATCCTGGACGACCTCCTGGGCGCGGTCGACGACGAGAAGCGTGAGATCTTCGTGCTCGTGGAGCTCGAACAGATGAGTGTCGCGGACGTCGCCGTCGCGCTGGGTGTCAACGTCAACACCGCCCACGCGCGGCTGCGCGCGGCGAGGCAGCAATTCGAGGCCGCCGTGGCTCGCTTTCAGGCAAGGGAGACACGCTGATGCACCCATCTGCTCGCGAGTTGCTCGACAGAACGCGGCACGCGCACGAGCCGGTCGACGGTGACCTGGAACGCGTGGAGACGAAGCTCACGGCACGGCTCGCTGCGGGCGGTGGGGCCGTCCCGCCGAGCGGCGCCAGAGCTGCCGCGGGCGCCGGAGCGCCGTGGTGGGTCAGCCTCGCGCTGCCGTCGCTGGTCCTCCTGGGTGTCGCAGGCTTCTTCGTCGCGGGTTCGACGAAAAGCAAGGCTTCGGCGCCCACGCCCCCACCGACGACGACCGCCTCGCTGGCTCCCGAGATCGCCGTCGATGTTGCTGCCGTCGACGTCGTTCAAGCCCCGGTCCCTGCGGCAAGAGCCGTAGCGTCGGTGGCGAGCGTGGCTCCGATGCCGCAAGCTCCGTCGTCGGCGCGGCCAGCGCCGCCGCCCGCGCCCGCGGCGAGCGGAGGGCTCGTTGCCGAGATGGGGCTGCTCGGGGTCGCGCAGACCGCCATACAGCGCGGCGACTACGTCTCGGCGCTCGCGAAGCTCGACGAGCATCAGAGGTCGTTCCCGTCCGGTCTGCTTGCCGAGGAGCGAACCGCCGCGCGCGTCGTGGCGCTCTGCGGGGCGAATCGTCAGGCGGAAGCTCGAGCCCTCGCAGCGACGTTCCTGAAGCAGCATCCGACGTCGCCGCTCGCGCCGCGCGTGAAGAGCGCATGCGAACAGAACTGACGCGAGCGGGTGTGCTCGCGAAGGCAGCGCTCGCGACGCTGCTGACCGTCGCGTGCAGCTCACCTGTCGTGCTCATCGGCGCGAACCCGAGCGACGCGGGGTCTCCCGCGCGAGGAGACACGGGAGCGAAGACGCCGGCGCCACCGCTTCGAGACGCCGCGAGCCCCGTGCGTGACGGGCCCATGCGTGACGGGCCCGCGCGCGACGGGAGCTCCGACGCGATCCACGTGACGCGACGGGACGCCGGCGACGACGCGACCATGCAGGAGGCCTCGATCGTCGACGGAGCTTCCGACGCCGCGACCGAAGCCCCTGTGTTCGACCCGTTCTCGATCGCCGGTCTCGTGCTCTGGCTGGACGCGCAGTACGGGGTCACCGCGGACGCCGGGCCAGTCTCGGCATGGGCAGATCGCACGAACAATCACAACGACGCGACGGAGACCACCCCGGCGCTCCAGCCGACCCTGCGGGCGTCGTCGTTCCACGGGCACCCCGCGGTTCATTTCGACGTCACGGCGGGTGGGCGGGCCTCCGGCAACATGCTCGAGATCGCGGATGCGGTGACCCTCGAATGGGGCAGCGGAGACTTCTACGTCGCGGTCGTCGCGCGCTTCGACAACGTCTTCGGCGACGGAGGGCCGGAGGAGGCGACCGCGATCTTCTTCAGCAAATGCGCATCCACGGGGGACATCCTCGGGCCCTTGCTCACGGGCAACGTCATCGGCGACATCGCGGGCCCGGAGGTAGGGCTGGGGTTTTCGACGAGCATGACGCCCGGCGATTATGTGTTCACGACCACCCCGTACAATGACGGCACGCCCCACATCTTCGCGATGCAGCGCGTGGGCTTGACGCTCGATCTTCGCGTCGACGGTGTCTCGCTCGGAACGAGCACGTCCGACGCGGTCGACGTGAGCACGGTCGGGAGCGCCGTCCGGATCGGGGGCGACGGTATGGGCCAGGTCGCGCGGCTCGACGGTGACATCGCCGAAATCGTGGCGGTGGCAGGGACGCTCCCGTCGAGCGATCGCGCCGCGCTCGAGCTGTTCGAGATGTCGAAGTACGGTCTCTGAGCTGACCGCTACTTGACCGCGATGAACAGCTGGTAGGTGTTGTCCGAGGCGCTGAAGTTCCCTGACGAGCTCGGGCTCACGGCGACGTAGTACGTCCCGCTGCTCGTCACCGGGAAGACGAGGTCCTCCTGGAAGTCCATGTCGTCGCTCGTCGCGACCGTCGCTCCTGTGGAGTCGAGAATCATCAGGAGCGTGTCGTCTGCGGGGTCACCGCCGGTCGACGCGTGGATGCTCGTCGCTCCCGCGGGAACCGTGATCGCGTAGACGTCTACGTCGGTCAGCACCACCGCACCGTACCCGAGCGTCCCGTCGACCAGGGCCGGCAGCGTCGTGACAGCCTGCGCGGTCTTGTACGTGTCGTCGTTGCTGGCGGCGGTCTCGGTGATCTCGGTCGCCGCCGTGCAGGGGGATTCGAACGCGATCACGGACGTATCGGCAGGGGTGGGCCCAGCGCCGAAGAGTCCGTTCGAGTCGCCGACGACGACATAGAACGGATCGACCGAGGTCGTCCCGTGGCCGTAGCGGATCGCGAACGTCGCGACTGCGTCCGCGTAAAGCCCGGTCGACGGGATGACCGTCGTAGACAGCGAGCCCGCCATCGAGGCCGTCGTGAACTGCACGAACAGCTGCGACACGGACGGGGGGGTGTACTCGTAAAGCTCGGTGTCGATGGGGGTCTGAAGCGTGCCCGTCGCAGCCGTGGTGGTGAGGGTCGTGGCGGTGCGCGGGGCCACCTTGAACGACTGCGGCGCGAGCGACGTGATCGTCGGCGCCCCGCCGAACGTGACCGTGAGATCGAACGTCCCCGTCGGCGTGAGCACGTCCGCCTCGACCTCGAGGTCGAAGGCATAGTCGGTCGGCGACGGGGTGCTCGTCGCGAGCTTCTGGTTGCTCAGTGTCACGACGAACGTGTCGGGATCGATCGGCGTCGTGAGGTCGTTCATCTGCACGTGCAGGTTCGCGATACCGCCTTGCGGCACGCCCGTCGCCGGGGTCACCGTCACGGTGAGCGGTGCCATGATCTGGAATGCGCCCTTGTAGACGGTCACGCTCGCCCCGTCGGTGACCGTGACGTCGGTCGCGCCGAGGGTGGCGTCCCCCGCGATCGTGATGCTGGCCACGAGGCCGGAGGCGCTGGCGACGGTGACGCTGTTCACCGTGACCTTCGTGTTGGCGAAGGCGACGGTCGTCTTGGAGTCCCACGTCGTGCCGCTGCCGGAGATCGACACGTTCACGGTGCGGTCCTGGAACGCGAAGGCCGGCGCGATCCCGCTGATGCTGGCCGTGCCGGTCCCTGCGGTCCCCGAGGTTCCCGCGACGCCCATCGTCCCCATCGCGCCGTTCTTGCCGGCCGCGCCCGCCGCGCCCTCCGGACCGGCGGAGCCCGAGCAGGCTGCGACGACGAACACCAGACCCAGACTCACGACATTCACTCGGCGCATCGCTCGACTCCTTCTTGGGAGCGGACGCTCCGCGGGCCGTCTTAGTACAGCTTGCGTGAAGCGGGTACCCAGCTTCTTGGCCCGCAGGCGTCGGGGCGGCGACGATCGCGCCGTGCGAGAGCGGCGTGTCTCCTCGGCGGCTGCGCTCACCCCGCGGAGCATTCGCGCGCGCTTGCTCGATGGTGTCGATCACTACGAGGAGCTCGTCCAGAAGGCCGTGGCATCCGCGAAGGTGTCGCTCTGGATCTCGACCGCGAACGTGAAGGAGATGCGCGTCGAAGCGTCCGTCGGCACCGCGTCGCGCGCCAAGGGGCGGTTCGTCTCGATCCTCGATACGCTCGCGTCGCTCAAAGCCAAGGGCGTCGAGCTGCGCTTCCTCCACGGCGGCGTCCCGTCGCGGCCGTTTCGCGAAGAGCTGGCGCGTCAGCCGCGCCTCCGCGGCGGCGGGCTCCCGATGCGGCAGTGCCCGCGCGTGCACCTCAAGGTCATCGCGATCGACGGGCGCCTGCTCTATCTCGGCAGCGCCAATTTCACGGGCGCCGGCCTCGGCGCGAAGGGGGAGGGCCGCCGCAACTTCGAGCTCGGGATGCTGACGGACGACGACGTCTGGCTCGACGCGGTGCAGGGGCGCTTCGACCGGATCTGGTCGGGTCGTGAGTGCAAGGGCTGCAAGCTGCGCGGAGTATGCCCGGCGCCCATCGACACGTTGCCCGAGGTCGGTGCGACCCCGTAGCGATCCGTCACATGTGACGCCGTGCGGTCGACTTTTGCCACGCTCGTCCGCGCTCGCTCGCCCCGGTTTGCGCGAGATCGCCACGAATCGCCCGTGGCACATCTGTTGATGGTGCCGCCCGCCACAGGACGCAACAACGACGTCCGAGGAGGCTCACCCATGACGTACGCCGCGCCGAACCAGGAAGGCAGCAAGGTCCGCTTCAAGTCTCGCTATGGCAACTACATCGGAGGCGAGTGGGTCGCGCCGGTGAAGGGCGCTTACTTCGAGAACATCTCGCCGGTGAACGGGAAGCCGTTCTGCGAGATCCCGCGCTCGACCGCCGAAGACGTCGAGAAGGCGCTCGACGCGGCACACGCCGCGAAGGGCGCGTGGGCGAAGACGAGCTGTGCCGAGCGAGCGGTGATCCTGAACAAGATCGCCGACCGGATCGAGCAGAACCTGGAGATGCTCGCCGTCGCCGAGACCTGGGACAACGGCAAGCCCATCCGCGAGTGTCTCGCGGCCGACCTGCCGCTCGCGGTCGACCACTGGCGCTACTTCGCCGGGTGCATTCGCGCGCAGGAGGGGACGATCTCCGAGATTGACCCGACGACGGTCGCCTACCACTTCCACGAACCGCTCGGGGTCGTCGGTCAGATCATCCCGTGGAACTTCCCGATCCTGATGGCGACGTGGAAGCTTGCGCCGGCGCTCGCGGCTGGCAACACCGTGGTCCTCAAGCCGGCGGAGCAGACCCCGGCCTCGATCCTCGTCGTCGCGGAGCTGATCGGCGATCTCCTCCCCAAGGGGGTGCTCAATATCGTCAACGGCTACGGCGTCGAGGCCGGCAAGCCGCTCGCACAGAGCAAGCGCGTCAACAAGGTCGCGTTCACCGGCGAGACGACCACCGGTCGCCTCATCATGCAGTACGCCTCCGAGAACATCGTCCCCGTGTCGCTCGAGCTCGGCGGCAAGTCGCCGAACCTCTTCTTCGAGGACGTGCTCGCGAAGGACGACGAGTTCGCCGACAAGTGCCTCGAAGGCTTCACCATGTTCGCGCTGAACCAGGGCCAGGTCTGCACCTGCCCTTCGCGCGCGCTCATCGCCGAGAAGATCTACAACCAGTTCATCGAGCGAGCGATCGCGCGCACGGCGAGCACCAAGCCCGGAAACCCTCTCGACCCGAAGACCAAGGTCGGCGCGCAGGCCTCGAACGACCAGCTCGAGAAGATCCTCTCGTACATCGATATCGGCAAGAAGGAAGGCGCCAAGGTCCTCGTGGGCGGCGAGCGGGCGCGTCTCGGCGGCGATCTGCAGAATGGCTATTACGTTCAGCCAACGATCTTCCGCGGCGAGAACAAGATGCGCATCTTCCAGGAGGAGATCTTCGGCCCGGTCGTGAGCGTGACGACCTTCAAGAGCTACGACGAGGCCATCACGATCGCGAACGACACGCTTTACGGTCTCGGGGCGGGCGTCTGGTCGCGAGACGGGTCGGTCGCGTACAAGGCCGGTCGGGACATCCAGGCAGGAAGGGTCTGGACCAACTGCTTCCACCTCTATCCGGCGCACGCCGCGTTCGGCGGGTACAAGCAGTCGGGCATCGGCCGCGAGAACCACAAGATGACGCTCGACCACTACCAGCAGACGAAGAACCTGCTCGTCAGCTACTCACCGAAGGCGCTCGGGTTCTTCTGATCGATGAGCCCGAAGCCGGTGCCTCGCGTGTGTATCACCGACGCGGCGTCGCAGGTCGTGCGTGGGCTCATCGCCGCGCACGGCCCGCTGATGTTTCATCAGTCGGGAGGGTGCTGCGACGGTAGCGCCCCGATGTGTTATCCGCGCGGCGAGTTCAGGATCGGCGAGCGCGACGTCCTGCTCGGCGACATCGTCCGGACGCCGTTCTACATGGGTGGGGACCAGTTCGAGTACTGGAAGCACACCCAGCTCACGATCGACGTCGTGCCCGGCCGAGGGAGCGGCTTCTCGCTCGAAGGGCCGCTCGGAGTGAGGTTCATCGTGCGCTCGAGGGTGTTCGACCACGACGAGACCCTCGCGCTCGATGCTGCAGGTGAGCCGCACCGGGGTCCGTAGCGGCCTCCACGTCGGTCTCGGAGCCTGCGCCAGCGACACGGAGGTGCTCGGTTGGCGCAGGCTCCCCCACGCGGGTCGACTGGTCCGTCGTTTGGCGACCCTTGCCTACGGTCTCGCAGGGCGTTGAGGAGGATCATGGATAGACCACTCCATCCAGACTTCGTTTGACAGTCCAGACCGCCACCGTCACCCTTCTTATCGAAGCGGTTCGCTACTCGTGACGATCGAGAGCGATCGCACTACGCAGCACGTCGCCCCGCGCCGCAGGAAGACGCGTGAGAGGTCGGACGCGGTGCCAGGTCGCCGGGAGCGAAGCGCTCTCCGCGCGTTCTCGTGGCCAGGCGGCGACGAGGGAGTGCAGTCGATGTTGTTCCGGAGACCGATCGATGAAGACGAATCGTGAGCTGCAGCCGACCTCCAGCGTGACGGAGGATCCGGCCGGAGGGGCCGGCGTCTCGCCGGGCGCCGACGACGCGTGCCCCGAGCCGCCGGCGAGTCGTGAACAGCTCCGTTCGCGACGCAAGCGAAACGTCCGCGGTCGCACCATCAGCGTGAAGCGCCTGGCGAAGCGGGACCTCGAACTCGGCAAGCGACTCTACCCCGACGGAGAGGTGGACAAGCCCGTGACGCGCGCAGACTGCAAGGACGCCGTGCGCCCGTGCCCGTTCGTGTCCTGCAAGCATCACCTTTATCTGGATGTCTCCGCGAGATCGGGAGCCATCAAGCTGAACTTTCCGGACCTCGAGATCTGGGAGATGGTCGAGTCTTGCACCCTGGATGTCGCAGATCGCGGGAGCGTGACCCTCGAGGATGCGGGCGCGATCATGAACCTCACGCGCGAGCGGATTCGTCAGGTGGAGGTCAAGGTGATCGCCAAGCTCGCGGCGATCAAGGACGTGGGTGGCCTTCGCGACTTCGTCGAGGAGGGTCAGGTCCGCAAGCGCAGGCTGCCTCTCTGCGCGCCGATCGTCGACGTCGAAGACGACGACAAGGAGCCTTTCTAGCCGTCCGTCCTGCGTCGCTAGACCGTGCGCGAGGGTTTCACCGTCTTCAGGCTATCGACCGCGTGAACGGGTGGGCCGTCGCCGCTCATCAGCGGCGCGATGGCGGAGTACACGAGGCGCTGGCTCTCGAGCATGCCTTTTCCCTCGAACGCGGCCGAGGTCACGACGATCGAATAGTGACCGTTGCCCCCCGACACTTCGACGCTCGCATCGGTCAGCGAGGCGCGGATCGAGTTGCGGATGGCGTCGGTGATCGATCCCTGGAAGCTCGTCGGATGGTCGCTCATGGACGTCGACCTAGTACCGCGGCACGGTGGCGTCGACCTCGACGGACCACGCGTCGATACCGCCCTCGAGGTTCCACACGTCCGTGAAGCCTTGGCGTAGCGCCGCCTCCGCCGCCACGCGGCTCCGCATCCCGTGGTGGCACATGAAAACGAGCTTCGTGATCTTCGGGAGGGTCCCGAGGTGACGCTGTCCGTTCTCGTTCATCGCGATGGCGTCCTTCACGCTCGCGGTCGCGCGTTCGCCGTCCGTGCGGACGTCGAAGAGCGAGAGCGGCTCGTGCGCGTCGAGCGCGGAACGGAGGGCCTTCGGGGTCATCGATCGCACCGACGGCGCCCGCGCGGGAGCGAGGGGGTTGTCGAGCTTGAAGCCGCCGCCGCCGGACGCGTCGACGAAGTCGATCGTCAAGCCGTGGGCGCGTGAGGCGCTGGCGACGTCGAGGCGCAGCGTGACGGCGCCGGCGTCGACGACGATGTCGCCGGCCTGCGCACCGTCGAAGAATAGCTCGTTTTCGAAGGTGGGGCTGATGATGACCCGGAGATCTTCCGTCGGGCTCTCCTTCGCCGCAAGGATGGCCTTGGCCGCGGCGTCGGTCACCTTGATGGCGGGGGGGCCCGACGGAGCTGCGGCGCTGGCACCTCCGACACCGGCGGCAACCGCTCCTGCTGCACCGAGCGTCTCGGCGAGCTCACCGTTGGCGAACATCTCCTTGACGATGTCGCAGCCGCCGACGAACTTTCCGTCGACGTAAAGCTGCGGAATCGTGGGCCAATCGGAGAATTTCTTGATGCCGTCTCGCATCGCGGGGTCCGAGAGCACGTTCACGGTCTCGTACGCCGGGACGAGTTTGTTGAGGATGTCGACACACTGAGCGGAGAAGCCGCACTGCGGGAAATGGCGCGACCCCTTCATGAAGAGGACGACCTTCTTCGTGGTGACGAGCTCGCGGATCGTGGCTTCGACGTTGGACATGAGCGCTGCTTAGCATGGACATCGGCCCGGATGACTCGAGGACGCGCAAGAACTGCGCGTCTCGAACGGCGTGAGACACTGAGCGACGCCACCAGTTCACATGTTGCTCTTTTGCGTCACCCCAAGGGGAGAGCTCGTCCATCGAAGAATCCGGTCGAAACCGCATCGCGCGGTCGGCACGACAGTTGCTCTATGACGCTGTGCATGATGCCGCGCGTCGCTCGCCAACTTTCTGCCAAAGCCGGCGAGGTCGTGGTATTCGGCGCTCCTTTCCGAGACCCCGACGCCCGTGACGATCTGGAAACGTCTTTGCTCGACGAAGCATCCGAACGCTTGCACCGTTCCGACGCTGTTGCGCGTAGATCGATCGCCGTGACGGTGTCGGGAACTCTCCCTCTGCAGCACCACCACGACTCGCCCCCGAGCCTCGTCCGGAAGGACACTTAGCGATGGTAGCCAAGAAGATCCGCCCTGCCGATGGGAAGCTCGCGGTCCTGATGCCGGGCCTCGGAGCCGTGGCCACGACGACGATCGCCGGAGTCATGCTCGCCCGGAAGGGGCTGGGCACACCGATCGGCTCGCTCACGCAGATGGGCCGTATCCGCCTCGGGAAGCGTACGAGCGGGACGAACCCGCTGATCCACGAGCTCGTCCCCATCAGCCCGATGAAGGACCTCGTGTTCGGCGGCTGGGACGTCTTTCCGGAGGACGCCTACGAGGCGGCCGCCCACGCCGACGTCCTCCAGAAGCAGCACCTCGACGCCGTGAAGGAGGAGCTCTCGGCCATCAAGCCGATGAAGGCCGTCTTCTACCCCGAGTACGTCAAGCGGCTGCACGGGCCGAACGTGAAGACCCAGCCCACCAAGGCCGCGATGGTCGAGGAGCTGCAGAGCGATATCCGCGGCTTCATCAAGAACAACGGCTGTACGCGCGGCGTCGCCGTGTGGTGCGGGTCGACGGAGGCGTTCCTCGCGCCGAACGAGGTCCACCAGACGATCGAGTCGTTCGAGCAGGGGCTCGCGAAGAGCAGCCCGCAGATCACCAACTCGCAGATGTACGCGTGGGCCTGTCTCAAGGAGGGGATCCCCTTCGCGAACGGCTCGCCGAACTTCGCCGTCGACTTCCCGGCGGTCTGGGCGCTCGCGAAGGAGCGTCAGGTCGCCATCGCCGGCAAGGATTTCAAGACCGGTCAAACCCTGATGAAGACCGTCATCGCGCCGGCCCTGAAGGCGCGGATGCTCGGCCTCAAAGGCTGGTACTCGACCAACATCCTCGGCAACCGCGACGGCGAGATCCTCGACGACCCCGAGTCCTTCCGTACGAAGGAGACGACCAAGCTCGGCGTCCTCGACACGATCCTCCAGGCCGATCTCTACAAGGAGCTCTACGGCGACTTCCACCACAAGGTGCGGATCGACTACTACCCGCCCCGCGGTGACCAGAAGGAAGGGTGGGACAACATCGATCTCTTCGGGTGGCTTGGTTACCCGATGCAGATGAAAATCAACTTTCTGTGCCGCGACTCGATCCTGGCGGCGCCGATCGTCCTCGATTTGGCCCTCTTCCTCGATCTCGCGCAGCGTGCGGGGATGTCGAACACACAGGAGTGGCTGAGCTTCTACTTCAAGAGCCCGATGACGCCCCCCGGCCTCTACCCGGAGCACGATCTGTTCATCCAGCAGACAAAGCTCAAGAACACGCTGCGCTGGATGATGGGCGAAGAGGTCATCACGCACCTCGGCCGCGAGTACTACGAGTCGGAAGGAGCGGAGTGAGATGAGCAACTCGCATTGGCTTTCCGACACGCCGCTCCGGCCGCACTCGCAGCGGCCGCCGCCGATGCCGTCGAGCGGACCCAAGCTCCGCGGCGCGCTCCTCGGCTGCGGCTTCATCGCGGAGAACGGACATCTCCCGGCGTACCGCGCCCAGGCTGAGTCTGCGCTCCCGCTCGAGATCGTCGCGATCGCCGAGCCCAACGCCGCCCGCCGCGCCCGCGCAGGGCAGCTCGTGCCCAGCGCGATCCTCTATGAGGATGCGGACCAGCTCCTCGCGAACGAGGCCTCTCGCCTCGACTACGTCGACATCGCGACCCCGCCCTACGACCATGCGCGGCTCGCGCACCTCGCGCTCGACCGCGGGCTGCACGTGCTCTGCGAGAAGCCGATGGCGACGACGCCGGCCGACGCTCGCTCGGTGCTCGAGCATGCGATGAAGGCGAAGCGCGTCTTCTTCCCGTGCCACAACTACAAGCACGCTCCCGTCGTCAAGGCGGTGAAGCAAGTGCTCGAGTCGGGGCTGATCGGGAAGGTGAACCTCGTCACGCTCCACACGTTCCGCAACACCCACGCGAAGGGGGTCAGCGAGTGGCGCCCGGATTGGCGACGGGAGCGGAAGTACTCCGGCGGCGGGATCGCCATGGACCACGGCGCGCACACCTTCTACCTCGCGTTCGACTGGCTCGGTGGCTACCCGACGGCGATCACGGCGAAGATGACGACCCCCGCGCCCGGCACCAGCGCGTTCGACACGGAGGACAACTTCTCCTGCACGATGACGTTCCCCGAGGGGATCGCGAGCGCCCACCTCACGTGGACGGCGGGCGTCAGGAAAGTCATCTACACGATCCAGGGTTCGCACGGCGCGATCCGGGTCGAGGACGACGACGTGGAGGTCGCGGTCATGGCCTCGCGCAACGCGAGCAGCCGCGACGTCCAGGCAGGCGCCTCGAAGAAGGTGAGCTGGGAGCTCAAGAAGGAACAGATCGCCTCCGAGTGGATGGACGCCGGGCACTCGGTCTGGTTTCGCTCGCTCTTCGAGCAGTTCAAGACCGCGATCGAGACGAAGGAGTACGTGGGTAACGAGGCGAAGGATGGCCTCCGCTGCATCGAGCTCATCGCCACGGCCTATGCGTCGGCCCAGGATGGCTGCCGCGAGCTGCCTCTGGTAACGACACCGAGCGCCTTCGATCGCTGAATCGTCATGTTCGGCTCCATCGACTTCGCCTGCTCCGCCTTCGGCTTCTCGCTGCTGGGCGTAGTGGTGGTGTCGTACGGGCTGCGCGTGCTCGCGCGCGGCGCGGTGAGATTCGAGCGGGTCGAGCGCGACAAGGGGAGCGCGCTGTTCGGCGCTTCGCTGATGCAGATGGGGTACTGGGCGCTCGACTTCGTCGGCCGCGGGCTGTCGCGCATGGGGGCGACCGCAAACGGGATCAGCATCGCGTCGCTCATCCTCGGCATCGGGGCCGGAGTGGCCCTCGCATGCGGGCACTTCGGGGTCGGCGCGCTCCTGGCCGTGATCTCGGCGCTCGGTGACACGCTCGACGGAATCGTGGCTCGCCTTCAGGGCACGGCGTCGGACGCCGGTGAGGTGCTCGACGCCGCGGTGGACCGGTACGAAGAGTTCTTTTTCCTAGGGGGCATCGTCGTTCACGTGAGGCAGAGCGCGCTCGGGGTCAGCCTCGTGCTGCTCGCGCTGCTCGGTTCGTTCATGGTCTCGTACGCGTCGGCGAAAGCGGAGGCCCTTCGCGCCCAGATTCCGCGCGGAGCGATGCGTCGTCCGGAGCGCGCTGCGTATCTCATCGTCGGCGCCGCCCTGACCCCGGTCCTCGCCCCGGTCATCCAGGCGCACGTCCCTGACGCGACCAGCTGGATGCTCGAAATGCCGGCGCTCGGAGCGGTCGCGCTCGTGGCGCTCGTCGCGAACGTCTCCGCCGTCCGTCGTCTGTCGAAGCTCGCCGCTGCGGTCAGTGGTCCGCGCGCGAACGGACAGACGCCGCCGGTGGCTCTCGGTCTGCCCGCGTCCGCCGCAGCGTCGTCCGGTGCGCCCTCTGCTCGTGCGGCGCAAGCCGTAGACGCACCGGTGTCGCGCCCGGGCGCTCGCGAGCCGGAAGCGCTGGTTCACGACGCCGCGTCATGAGCGTGGCTCCGGCGACCGCCGAGCATGGCTCGCTGGCGTTTGCGCGGGGGCTCGCGCGCGGGCTGTCGACGTTCGTGCGCCACCAGACGGGCGCGATCTTCGTGACCGCCCTCGACTTCGCGACCATGTCCGTCCTGGTGCAGGCGCTCGGGACCTCCGCGGTCGTGGGCACGATCGTGGGGGCCGCGCTCGGTGGCGTCACGAACTTCGTCCTCGCGCGAAAGTGGATCTTCGCGGCCACGGAGGCGAGCGCCGGCCACCAGGCGCTGCGCTACGCCGTCGTCTCTGGCGCTAGCCTCGTGTGGAACGCAGGTGGAGAATACGTCCTCCACGACCGCCTCGGCCTCCAGTTTCAACTCGCGCGCGCGATCATCGCGGCGCTTGTGAGCGTTGCCTGGAATTTCCCCATGCATCGCCTCTTCGTCTTCCCGCGCAAGCCCAGCGCGTGAGCGCCCTTCCCCAGCGGCACCACGGACTCCTGCCATGAACGACACCCTCGGCCAGTCGCCGTCGCACCCGAAGAACCAGAAGATTCACCTCGAGACATCCGTCCCGGGCCCGAAGAGCGTCGCGCTCCGCGCGCGCGAGGACGCGCACATCGCGCCAGGGCTCCAGGGGTACGCCGTCCAGGCCGGGATCGCGGTCCGTTCGGCGGTAGGCAGCACGGTGACCGACGTCGACGGCAACACGTTCATCGACATCATCGGCGGCATCGGCGTCAACGCGCTCGGCCATTCGCACCCGAAGATGGTCCGCGCGATTGGCGATCAGATGGTTGCGGCCTCGGTCGGCTCGTTCACGAGCGGCGCTCGGGTGGAGCTCGTCGAGCGTCTCGCGTCGCACGCGCCTGCCCCCGGCGTGCACCGTGTGCAGCTGTACTCGAGCGGCGCGGAGGCCGTGGAGAGCGCGCTGCGCCTCGCGAAGTCGCACACGGGGAAGTACGAGATCGTGAGCTTCTGGGGCGGGTTTCACGGCAAGACTATGGGCGCGCTGTCCATCATGGGCTCGACGTTCAAGCACAAGCTCGGGCCCATGGTGCCAGGCTCGCACATCGTCCCGTACGCCGATTGCTACCGCTGCCCGATCGGCCTCTCGTACCCCTCGTGTGGGCTCGCGTGCGCGGACCTGGCGCGCAAGCAGGTCAAGGCCCAGTCCGCCGGCGCGGTCGCCGCCGTCATCGTCGAGCCGATGCAGGGGACGGCAGGAAACATCGTCCCGCCGGACGACTTCCTCCCGATCGTGCGCGACCTGGCGCGAGAGCTCGGAGCGCTCTTCATCGCGGACGAGATGATCACCGGCTTCGGTCGCACCGGGAAGTACTGGGGGACGGGGCACTCCGGCGCGCAACCCGACATCGTCACGATCGGCAAGGCGTTCGGCGGCGGGTTCCCGCTCAGCGGCGTCGTCACCACCGACGCGATCTCCGCGGCCGCGCCCTGGTCCATCCCCTCCGGGTCGTCCTCGAGCTACGGAGGGAACCCCCTCGGCGCGGCAGCGGGGGCTGCGGCGCTGCGGATCATCGACGAAGAGGGGCTCGCCGAGAACGCACGTGTGGTCGGCGCTGCGCTGCTCGAAATGCTCAAGCCTTTCGTGGACGACTACCCGTTCGTCGGCCACGTTCGCGGACGTGGGCTCTTCCTCGGCGTCGAGCTCGTGAAGGACAAGAACACGAAGGAGCCGCTCTCGCGGAAGGTCACCGCGCGCCTGTTCGACGAGTGCGTGAAGCGTGGTCTTCTGTGCATGGTGTATGCGCCGAGCTTTCGGCTACAGCCTTCGCTCACGATCGATCGCGCGACCGCAGAGAACGCGGTCGCCGTTCTCCGCGAGGTGTTCGACCTGTGCAAGAATGAGGGCTTCTGGAAGGACGCATGATGGACGCAATCCGTCGCCACCTGCGCGTGCTCGGCCCGACGTGGACGCACTGGACCACGTTGCCGCTCATTGCGTGGCCGTTCTACGTCGTCGTGATCCGCCGAGAGGTCCGGTGGGAATTCACGGCGATGTTCTTCGTCGTTCTCGCCCTCGCGTTCATCGGCCCGCGTACGCGGCGGCTGTACGTCGGGCTCTTCCCGATCGCGGTCGTTCCTATCGTCTATGACTCGATGCGTTTCTTCAAGAACGTCGGCATTTCGCCGGAAAACATCCACGTCTGCGATCTCCGCGCTCACGAGCTGGCGTTCTTCGGATTCGGAAGCGGGCTCTCTCGCGTCACGCTCCAGGACTACTTCCTCGAGCACCACTGGGATGCTGTCGACCTCTACTGCGCGATCCCGTACGGCACGTTCATCTACGTCTCGGTCCTCTTCGCGCTCTACCTCTACTTCAAGAGCTTCATCGCGCTGCAGCGGTACACCTGGACGTTCCTCTGCATGAACATCGCCGCGTTCGTGACCTACCACCTCTACCCGGCGGCCCCGCCTTGGTACTACCACCTGACCCACAGCTGCGTCGCCGACCTCGGCACGCACGCGAGCGAAGGGAGTCACCTCGCCAACGTCGACCGGCTCCTCGGCATCTCCTACTTCAAGAGCTTCTACGGGCGCTCGGCGGACGTCTTCGGTGCGGTTCCGTCTCTTCACGTCGCATACCCGTTGCTGCTTCTGATCGAAGGGTGGGCGCTCTTCGGCGTGCTCGGTCGCTCGCTCGCCATCCTGTTCACGGCCTCCATGTGCTTCGCGGCCATCTACCTCGACCATCATTACGTCATCGATATCCTGCTCGGCCTGACGTACGCGGGCGCGATCTATTCCGTGTTCCGCACGCTGTTCGCTCGTCTCGAGAACAGACGCACGGCGACCGACGCCCCCGCCCTGTCTCCCCCCGAAGGCCCGCTCTCCCCCGATCTCGACGGAGCGGGCAGCGCTCAGTGAGCGAGCTCTGTTGAGTCCGAGACGATGAGCGCAAGGCCCAGAACTGCGCGCACACGGGTCGCGTACCTCCTCGGGACGTGGTTCGGGTGCGGCTACGTGCCCTACGCTCCCGGGACCGCAGGGACGCTTGGCGCCGTGCCCCTTTACCTGCTGCTGCGCCCTTACGGCGGCGGCGTGGTCTTTGCGGTCGCGATGGTGCTCACCGTCGTCGGCATCTGGGCTGCGGACATCGTCGCGAAGGACTCCGGCCTGAAGGATCCGCAGCTGGTCGTCATCGACGAGGTCGCGGGGGTCCTCTGCACGCTTACCGTCGCGCCCGCCACCTGGCCAGGGCTCGTCGTCGGGGTCGTGCTGTTCCGCGTGTTCGATCAATGGAAGCCGTGGCCCGCGCGAGCCGCAGAAAAAAAGTTGCCGGGCGGGTACGGGATCGTCCTGGACGATATCGCCGCAGGCGCCTGGGGGGCGCTCGTCATCCTCGCCCTTCGCGCCAGACACTTCCTCTGAGAGAATGCCCGTCTGCTCGAGCTTCCGAGAGATTTCGTGATCCAGCGCAAGCGCTCTCCGCATTGCTCCTGGGTGACCTCGTCCCACGTGACTGGAGCCTCGAAGAGGAGTACCGGGTGTGAAGATGCTCGAGGGGGCCATGGGACGACCGCCTGAGCTCAGCGAGAAGCTCGCCCCGGCAGATGCGAGGAATGCGTGATCCGCGTCCTCGCACTCGTCCCGAAGGCACCGGGGATCTCCCCCGGGCAGCGCTTCCGACTCGAGCAATGGGCTCCGCACCTCCTGGCCGACCACGGGATCAAGCTCGAGCTTTGCCCCTTCGAGTCACCGGCGCTGACGGATGTGCTCTACGAGCCAGGTCGACGTTTCGAGAAGGTAGGATGGCTCCTCCGCGACACGTGGCGCCGTCGCAACGTCCTCGCCCTTGCGCGCGCGTACGACGCGGTCGTGATCTACCGCGAAGTCTCCCTGCTTGGCCCCGCGATCTACGAGCAGCTCCTCGCGGCTGCGGGGGTCCCGCTCATCCTCGACTTCGACGACGCGATCTGGATGCCGTCCGCGGGGGGGGTGAACGGAGTGTTTTCGCGCCTCCGCTTCGCGAGCAAGACGAGGACGATCTGCAACCTCTCTCGGGCCGTCGTCGTCGGCAACGAGTACCTCGCCGCCTGGGCGCGGCCGCACTCCCGCAACGTCTTCGTCGTGCCGACCAGCATCGAGCTCGCGTCGTACGGACCTCTCGTTCCTCCGCGAGACGCCGATCCGTTCACGATCGTGTGGACCGGCTCGATCGCGACGCTCCGGCACCTGGAACGGGCACGCCCGGCGATCGAGGCGCTGGGTCGTCGTCGCGCAGTTCGTTTGCGCATCATTTGCAGCCGGCCTCCCGAGCGTCCGTTTGCCGGCGTCGAGAACGTGTTCGTCCCGTGGACTGCCGCCACCGAGAGCAGAGACCTCGGCCCGGCGCACGTCGGCATCATGCCCATCCCGGACGACGCGTTCGCGCGCGGCAAGTGTGGGTGCAAGGCGCTCCAGTACATGGGGGTAGCGCACCCCGTCGTCGTCTCGCCCGTGGGTGTCAATGCCCAGATCGTGCGGGATGGGGAGAATGGTCTTCACGCGAGCACCGACGCAGAATGGGTCGAAGCGCTGGAGAAGCTCGCGAGCTCGCCAGAGCTCCGCGAGCGGCTTGGGCGCGCGGGGCGATCGACGGTCGAGCGTGGCTTCACGTCCGCTGCTTCCGCGGCACTCTTCGCGAAGGCCGTCTACCACTCGGTTCCCGATCATCCCATCACCCACGAACAACGCGCCCGCGAGCGAGAGAGGGTCGCCGACGACCCCGCGGTTCGACCTCACGAGGGGCCGTCATGGCGCTGACCGTCTGCGAGGACTGCGGCCACAAGGTGTCGGAGCTCGCCGTGGCTTGCCCCGACTGCGGGCGCCCGAGGACGCCGATGACCACACCGGCGGTGGTGGCGGCACCGGCTGCGGTCGTCGTCGCTCCGCCCGCCATCACGTCGCGCCCGAGTCCCGAGCTGACTGCGCAGCCGATGGTGTCCTCGTGGCTCGGCGGGATTCGTGAGGCGCGCACGCTGCCGGCGGGCACGAAGGTTTGCAAGCGATGCAAGGCCGACGTTGCGCTCGACTCGTTCCGCCAGAAGGTCGGAGACGGCTACCTCTGTTCCGACTGCATCGACAAGGACGAGAATCGACGGAGAGGCCGGCGCGTCGTCCTCGGGCGGATCGCGGTGGGGGCGAGCGTCCTCGTGGTGGCGCTCACGTTGACGACGGTCGCGCTCCAGCTCGCCCCTGCCGTGCTGGGTCCGCGCAGCTCCGCACACGGGAAGTGATCGCACCGGCTCTTCGCTCGCCCGAGCGACTCCAGAAGCTCGAGGCGTGAGTGTCGGTCGATCACGACCTGGTAGCGTTATGGGACGGGTCGGCGTTCTCTGAATTCACGCAACTGGCGTTCGCAGGGACCGATAGGGGCGCAAGACGCGCTACACCACTCTTCCTGGAAACGGATCTTCCTGTGAAGATCCATCGAGCCCATGACCGTCCTGGTAGTCGCGGAGAAACCGAGCGTCGCGCGCGATATCGCCGCGGTGGTCGGCGCGCGCACACGGCAGGAGGGATGCCTCCGCAGCGACCGGTACATCGTGACCTGGGCGATCGGGCACCTCGTGGCGCTGGCGGAGCCCGGCGACATGAACGCGTCCTGGAAGAAGTGGCGACTCGCCGATCTCCCGCTCCTGCCACAGGAGTGGCCGCTCGTCGTTACTGAGGCGACGCGTGACCAGTTCGAGGTGGTGCGCCGACTGCTTCGCTCGGCGGAGGTTCGTGGCATCGTGTGCGCCACCGACGCCGGACGGGAAGGGGAGCTCATCTTCCGCTACATCTACGAGGCTGCCGGAGCGACGAAGCCCGTCAAGCGACTCTGGATCTCGTCGCTCACCGAGGAGGCGATCGCGAAAGGTCTCCGCTCGCTGAAGGACGGCAAGGAGCTCGATCGGCTCGCCGACGCCGCGCGGGGGCGCAGCCGCGCGGACTGGCTCGTCGGGATGAACCTGTCTCGGGCGTACAGCATCCTTCACGACGACAACCTGTCGGTGGGGCGCGTCCAGACTCCGACGCTCGCGATGATCGTCGAGCGAGAGCTCGAGATCCGCGCGTTCGTGCCCGAGGAGTACGTCGAGGTCGTCGCGAAGTTTGGTCCGTCGGCGAGCGAAGGAGCGGCTGAGCCGGGCACGAACCGTGACGTGTACGCGGGCACCTACGTCGGAACGGGCGGGCGCGAGCGGGAAGCGAAGCGGTTGGCACCCGATGGGACCGAGGCGAGCGCCGTCATCGAGCGAGCGAAACGTGGGCTCGCGCGCGTCGAGTCGGTTCAACGTCAATCGAGGCGCGTGCCTCCGCCGCTGCTCTACGACCTGACGGAGCTCCAGCGGCACGCCAACAGGCTGTACGGCTTCACCGCGCAGCGCACTCTCGAGCTGGCGCAGACGCTCTACGAACAGCGCAAGATCCTGAGTTACCCGAGAACGGACAGCCGCCACCTCTCGTCTGCCGTCGCAGCCACGCTTCCGTCTGTCGTCGACGCGATCGCGGACCGGTATCCCGCCGCGCTCGCGCCCGGCGCCGGCGAACGACCGCTGGGCGCCCGGTTCGTCGACGACGCGAAGGTCACCGACCACCATGCCATCATCCCGACGCCGGTCCACGCACCCGCCGATCTCCCGGCCGACGAGCGCGCGATCTATGACCTCGTATGCCGTCGACTGCTCGCAGCATGGCACGAAGACCACGTGTTCGCCGTCACGACGGTCGTGACGGCGATCTCGTGGAACGGCGCACGCGATCGCTACACCAGCGAAGGGACGAGCATCGAGGTCGTCGGCTGGAAGATTCTCGACGTGGCCCCATCACGACGCGCGTCTGCGGGTGCTCCCGAGGGCCCGACGCTACCGGGCGGCCTTGTCGTCGGCCTCCCGCGCCGCGTGCTCGAAGCGAAGGCCGTGCCGAAGAAGACGAAGGCTCCGCCGCGGTACACCGACGGTACGCTGCTCACGGCGATGGAGAACGCGGGGCGTCAGGTCGAAGAGGAGGAAGCCTCGCGCGCGATGCGCGACCGCGGCCTCGGGACACCGGCGACGCGAGCGGCGATCCTCGAGACTCTCCTCAAGCGGGAGTACCTCGTTCGCGATGCCAAGGTGCTCCAGGCGACCGACAAGGGGGTCGCGCTGATCGGGAGGGTCCACAGTCGCGTGAAGAGCCCTGCAATGACGGGGGAGTGGGAGGCGAAGCTCGCGCGAATCGAGCGCGGGGAGGCTGATCTTGGCTCGTTCATGCGCGAGATCGAGGACTACGTGCGCGAGGTCGTGAGCATCGCGTCGAGCGAAGGGCCGTCACGCGATGCTCCGTCCGGCGAGCGACCCTCGCGATCAAGGGAAACGACACGCATGGCGTCGCACACGTCTCCGGCCGCGTCTCCCCCCTCGAGGCGGAGCGTGACCCGCTCGACCGATCTCGACGTCCTCCTAAGGACCTGCTTCGGCTTCCCGACGTTCCGCCCCTACCAGGAGGACGTATGCCGTGCAGTGGCGTCAGGGAAGGATGTCCTGCTCGTCATGCCCACCGGCGCGGGCAAGTCGCTCTGCTACCAGCTCCCGGGCATCGCGCGGGGAGGGACGACGCTCGTCGTCAGCCCGCTCATCGCGCTCATGGAGGACCAAGTGGCGCAGCTGCTCCGGCGCGGGTTCGCGGCGGAGCGAATCCACTCCGGTCGCGACCGCGCGGAGTCGCGGGCGGTGTGCAAGGCGTACCTCGACGGCTCGCTCGACTTTCTCTTCATCGCGCCCGAACGCCTCAAAGTCGCCGGCTTTCCCGAGATGCTCGCGAAGCGGAAGCCGACCCTCGTGGCCATCGACGAGGCGCACTGCATCTCGCAGTGGGGCCACGACTTCCGTCCGGACTACCGCATGCTTGGAGATCGCTTGCCGATTCTTCGGCCCGCGCCGGTGGTGGCGCTCACGGCGACCGCGACGCCGACTGTGCAGGACGACATCGTCAGCGAGCTGAGGCTCGGATCGCCCGAACGGTTCATCCATGGGTTCCGCCGCACGAACATCGGCGTGGAGGTCGTCGAGCGGAGCCCGGCGCTGCGCGGCGATGTCGTGCGCGAGCTCCTCCGTGACCCGGCGCGTCGTCCTGCGATCGTCTACGCGCCGACCCGGAAGGAGTCCGAGAGCCTCTCCCGCGAGCTCTCTTCAATCCTCCCGGCCGCGGCGTACCACGCGGGGCTCGGCTCGGAGGTGCGCGACAGCGTCCAGTCGCGGTTTCTTGCGGGCCAGCTCGAGGTCATCGTGGCGACGACGGCGTTCGGTATGGGCATCGACAAGGCGGACGTGCGCACGGTCATCCACACGGCGCTCCCGGCGACGGTCGAGGGCTACTACCAGGAAATCGGTCGCGCCGGCCGCGACGGGGCCCCCTCACGAGCGATCCTTCTCCACTCGTTCGTCGATACGAAGACGCACGAGTTCTTTCTCGAGCGCGACTATCCGGAGCCCGAGATCCTCGAGCGAGTCCAGGCCGCCATTGCGCCGGATGGCACCGAGCTCGCGGCCCTCGCATCGCGCGCGAAGGTCCCGTCGGACGTGTTCGAGAAGGCACTCGAGAAGCTCTGGGTGCACGGCGGCGCGCTCGTCGACGCTGATGACATGGTGCGCAAAGGGCCTGGAGACTGGCGCCGCGCGTACCGGTTGCAGGTGGCGCACAAGCGCGATCAGCTCGCGAGGATCCGTCGATACGCACAGACGTCGGCGTGTCGCATGCTGCAGCTCGTCAGTCACTTCGGAGACCAGAACGACCCGGGCACGCCCTGCGGAATTTGCGACGTCTGCGCCGTCGAGTCGAGCGTCGCCCACAAGTTCCGGGCTCCCTCGGCCGAGGAACAGGACGTGGCGACACGCGTCCTCGCCGCGCTCCGCGAGCGAGACGGCCGCGCGGTCGGACAGCTGCATCGCGAGGTCTTCGGCAACGGCGACGTCGATCGCACGACGCTCGAGCACGTGCTCGGAGCGCTGGCCCGGGCGGCCGAGGTTCGCATCGTCGGCGACGAATTCGTGAAGGACGGCGAGACGATCACGTTCCAGCGGGCGTACCTCGGCGACGGCGCGCGCGAGGGCGCTCGCCGCGACGCGGGGCTCCGGATGCTCGCCACACCGTCCGCGGCCAAGGGGCGAGGCAAGCGGGGCAAGGGCGCCAAGGTCCGGAAGACGCGCGGCGCTCGTGTCCGGGTACGCGCGGTCGATGGCGACACGCCGTCACGCCAGGTCAAGGAGAAGGCGGGCGCGCCCTCAGGCGTCGAGGCCGCGCTCCGGGCGTGGCGCACCCAGGAGGCGAAGAAGCACGGAATCCCCGCCTTCCGCGTCTTGACGGACCGCACGCTGCTCGGCATCGCACGGGCACATCCGTCGGACGAGTCCGAGCTGCTGTCGGTCTCAGGTATCGGTCCAGGGATGCTCGCGAAGTACGGGCGCGCGCTGCTTGGCGTCCTGGCGAGGTCCGAACGTCAGAGCGTCGCGATCGACTGACGCGCGTCGGAAACGAAATCACGGCCCGCAGCAGGCGTACTCGGTCACGCCCTGTGCAGTGTAAGCAACGTTGCACGCCTGGGTCCCGAACGGCTTCAGCACTCGGTCGACCGGGATCTCGACGAACGACGTCGCGGTGGGAAAGAACTTCTGGCAGTAGGTGACGCCGGGCTGATTGCAGCCCGACTGGCAGTCGCTGTCGGCGGCCCATGTCGTGCTGATGCCACCACCGTTGTGCACGTCGACCTTGCCGCACCACTCCGAGTACTCGCCGACGACCGTGCCGGCGCCGCAGAATTTCCCGTCGCACACGCCGGCGACGCAGGTCTCCTTGCACTTGATGCCGCAGCCGCCGCAGTTGTTCAGGTCGGTCTGCTCGTCGACGCAGACGCCGCCGCACGTCGTCGGGCAGCCGCACACACCCGCGACGCACGCCGCACCGGCTCCGCAAGTCGTTCCGCACGTGTTGCAGTTCAGGGGGTCGTTCTTGTTGTCGACGCATACGTCCCCGCACTGGAGCCAGCCGATCGGGCAGGTGCAGTTGCCTTGCTGCTCGCAGTGACCGTTCGTCGGGCACTTCTTGCCGCACATGCCGCAGTTGTCCGGGTCGGTCCAGAGGTTCACGCACGCGTCGCCGCACACGGACTGCGCGTTGAGCGGCGCGGAGCACGCGCCGTCGACGCAGGCGACGCTGCATTTGTTGCCGCAGCTGCCGCAGTTGTTCTTGTCGTCGAGGAAGTTGACGCAGACTCCCGCACACATGTTCGGGCACCCGCAGGCACCTGAGGTGCAGACGTCCCCCGCAGCGCACGTCTTGCCGCACATGCCGCAATTTTTGGGGTCGTTCTGATCGTCCAGGCATGTCCCGGAGCAGTTGTCGTACGGCGGATCGATACAGACACCGGATTCGCACGTCTGCGACGAGCCGCAGACGACTCCGCAGACGCCGCAATTCGTGGCGCTGGTTGTCGTGTCGGCGCAGGCTCCGTTGCACCGGGTGTCACCGACCATGCAGGCCGTCTCCGCCTCGCCTGACTTGAGCGGGCCGTCGAGCGCGGCATCTTCGTGCGCGGCATCGAGGCCGACGTCGGCGCGCGCATCGTGCGAGCCATCAGCGTCGTGGTGCGCATCGGCGGGGGCATCCATCGTGGCGTCGGTCGATCCGTCGTGCGGCGCGTCGGCGTGCGCTTCGCTGCCGGCATCGCGAGACTCGCTGGATGCATCGATGCCCGTGTCGCGAAGCAGGTGCATCGCGGCGTCGCCGCGGGGCGTGGTCTGCACGTCCGGCGTGGTGCCGGGGCCCGCATCGAGCAGCGAGAGGTAGCCGATGCGCCCGCAGCCTGCGGACACGGCGAGCAGCGCGAGCAATGCTGCAAGGCGCGCGTTGCGGTGGAGGACGGAGGACTTCACACTCATGAGCCTAGCGGCTATCGCGCACCTGGGTGGGCGCTTGTTGACGTCGTCCAGAGCCGTCGTGTCGTCATCTCCCGCGTCGCGCGACGATCGGTATTCGGAATGACACCGGTTGCGCCTGTGGGCCGAAGTCCGTCGATCGCGCGACACCTGCCAGGCACGCGCCCAGCGGAGTCGATGCCACTTCGTGGGGAAGTACCTCCGCGGTGGCCACGTGACCCTGAGTATCGACGGCGAACCGGATCGACAGCTCGGGCATGCCATGGACATCGCTCGCGTTGGTGTCGAAGCAGCTCGCGACCTGCGCCTCTTTCCGAGCAAACGCGCGCGTCAGCGTATCGACAGCGGACGTCGCGCGCGACGTCGCATGAGGCACGGTGGGAGTGGAGGACGGTGTAGGCGTGCTCGAAGGTGTCACCGGGACCATTACGGCCGGCGTGACGGGGACGCCGCTTGGCTGAGCGCTCGCCGGCGGCGCGCGGACGCCGGCTTCGAACGCGAGCCCGTCAGCCCCAACGACCTCGCCCCCGAGCACCAGGACGGAGGGCGTGACGGGAGCCGTCGGCCGATGCACGAGGACGTACGCGCCTCCGGCGATCGCCACGACGCCGAGCGTCCCACCCGCGATCCAGCTGCGAACGCGCGAGGTCCGTCCAGGTTCCACGGTCGAGACCGGGTTCTCCGCGTGAAACGGGATGGCTGGCGCGACGGTCGTCGCAGCCTCCGGGATACTCGGAAGCTCGTTCCTGGGTGCCTCGAGCGCGTCCTCCGGTGGCGCAGCGCCTTCGGTCGGCGGCGCGCGCCAGGCGCGTTCGAGCGATGCGAGCCGGTGTCCGCCTGTTGCAAGTGCCAGCTTCGCGTTCCGGAAGTCAGCGTCGACTGCAGCTGCGAGTCGGCGATTGAGATCCTCTTCGCTCGTCGGCTGGATGGCTCGCAGCGCCTCGGCGAACTCCTTGGCGTCGTGGTAGCGGTTCTCGGACGACTTCGCGTGCCCGCGGGCGAGGATAGCGTCCAGCTCCGCCGGTACGTCATCGCGGAGCTTGCTCGGCGGAGTCGGCACGTGGAAGAAAATGCGCGCCGCGGTCACCTCGATGGATCCGCTCACGCGCATCTCGTTCTTGCCTGCGAGGATCTCGTGCAACACGATCGCGGCGGCGTACATGTCCGTCTGCGCGGTGGGCGGCTCGAGCGTGACCAGCTCCGGCGCCATGTACGCGATCTTCCCCTTGATGATGCGGTCGGTGTTCGTCGCTTCGGTCTGGTCGGAGTGCATGCGGGCGATCCCGAAATCCGCGAGCTTCACCGTGCCGTTGACGTCGATGAGCACGTTGCTCGGGCTCACGTCGCGGTGGACGACCCGGAGCGGCGCGCCCGTCGAACCCGGAACGGTGTTCGCGTAGTACAGGGCGTCGAGCACCTTGCAGACCACGTGAATGGCGAGGTCGACGGGGAACTTGCGCTCCTCGGTCGCCATGAAGCGCGCCCACTGGCCGAGGTGGTAGCCGTGGACGTAGTCGAGCACGAGGAGGTAGGCGCCGCCCTCCTCGGCAAAATCGAGGACGTTGACGATGCCGGGGTGGCGAAGGTTGGACATGATCCTCGCCTCACGCCCCATCATTTCCCGGATTCCGGGTTGCTCCGCGAGCAGCTCCGGCGTCGCTCGTTTCACGACGACGGGCTTCACGAAGTCTGCGGCACCTTCGTGGCGTGCGAGATAGATGAGCCCCATGCCGCCGCGGCCGATCGAACGCACGATACGGTAGCGTCCGAGCACCTTCTGCCCGACGAACGAGTCCGTCATCGCCTCATTGCCCGCGCGCTCCGAACATGCGGACATAGTAGTGGATCCCGTGCGTCGGGTGAGAGATGCGCACGGCGATCGAGCGATCGCCCGTCGCCGGTCCCGGCACATCGCCGTCGAATCGTGACTGAGCATCCATCGGAACCGCGATCCCCGAGACGGTGACGGCGGAGCCTTCCGAGGCAACTCCGCGCACATGGATCGTCGGCGTCGCTGCCTGACCCTCGAGCGGCTCCTGCACCTCGGCGGCGGGGGCGGCGTTGTCGAACGCGATCGCGACCGCCGTTTCGGGCGAGCGGACGTCGGGCCGGCCGTCGACGTCGAACCAGACCGTATACGAGCCTTCGCGCACGGTGCCGGTCGGGAGGCTTACGCTGCCTGCCGTTGCCGAGAATCGCTGCGCGGGTTTTCCGGATCTCTGCACGTGAAGCGAGACGCTTCCGTCGGGTGGAGCGTGCGGCCAGCGGAACGTCATCTGCGGCAGGAGGTTCTGGTAGAGGATGCTGTAGTGGCGGCCGTCGGCGTCGATGGCGTTCTTCGGCGCAGTTCGCGCGACGTGCGCGGCTCCGGAGTCGTGGAGCACGACAATCGTACCGGTCTCGTCCGCGCGAGCGTCGTCGTCGCCGACGCACCGAACCGCATAGCGGTGAGAGCCACCCGCCAGTGGGACGACCGCCAGCGAGGTCCCCTCGCCCCGCGCGAACACGCGCTTCACGGCGCCAGAGGACGTCACCTGGAGGATCGCGTCGCCCGAGCACGCGGGGAAGCGAACGCGAACGGACGCGATCGGCCGCGGCGTGTGAATCACGGGCGACTCTCCGGCGTCGACCGTGACGTCCGCCGCGCTCACAGCGGTCTCGTCGGTCGTCGCTTTGCCCTGCGGATCCAGCGTCGCGGCCTGCCCCGCGCCGACGGTCGCCGTCCCGCGCGCACCGCGCACGAGCAGCACGCCCTGGTTCGAGAGAATTCGCGTCGCACGACGGTCGACATCGATCTCGGCCTGGACCTCGCCCGGGCCCGCTGCCGTGAGCTCGATAGACCCGCCGGGCACGTCGATGCGTCTCCCCGCCGTACGCGTGTGAACGAAGGCCCTACCCGAGCGGACTCGCACGAGCGCCTCACTGGCCTTGCCGATCTCGACCTCCGACTGACCCACCATGGAGACCCGCTCGCTCCCGCGTGTCAGATCCACCGACGCACCCGACGGGACATCGAGCACGGTCCCTTCCGCGAGCCGTGTCTTCCCCGCCGCGAGAGGCGTACGCGCGGCGGTCCCTGTCGCGCTGGCGCGCACACCGCCGCCATGGACCTCGGCCTGCACGCCGTCCGACTGGACGGCGACGACGCTGGATCCATCTTCGGGGGCGGCAGCGTCACCTCGCGGACCGCTCGGCGTCGCGGGAGGCGTGGCGTCGATGCTGGGTGCGTCGATCGGCTCGAGCTTCGCCGAGCCGAGGCTCACGAGAAACCGCTGGCCCGCAGCGATGCTCGTGGCGGGTCCGCTATCCCCTTCGAACTGGGCCCGTCCGACGACGACCTCGAAGCGCATCTCCTTCTTCGCGCTCGTCACGTGCACACGCGAGCCTGGCTCGAGCTGCGCCATTCCGACGCTCGTCTCGATGGTCATCGCCTCGTCGCCCGACTCGATCTCGGCGTCACCCGTCTCGACGCCGATGCGCCGGACGGCGGCGCCCTGCACCAGGAAGCGGATCGTCGTGTTCTCGCGGAGGCGGACAGCTCCTCCTGTCACGAAGGCGATCTTGGCCGTCGACTTTGCGAGCGTGTGAACGGCGTCACCGATCGCGAACCCGTCCCCGACCTTTGCGCCCGTCCAATCCTCGGGGGCCGACGCGACTGACCGCGCGACCTCGCCCCCACCCTCGGCGAGCTGCGCGACGACACCGGTGGTTTGATGGCAGGCTCGGCAAGCACCGAGAAAGCAAGCCAGTGCCGCCAGCGCTGCTAGAAGCGCGCGAGCCATGACCGACGACGCTACGTGCTCGCGGCGAACGTCGTCAAGCGTCGGTGGTTCACGCGGATGTCCCGAGTGGCTATGTTGATGGCTTGCCTGTCGCTCGTATGACGCTCTGCTTTGCAGTGGCAGTGGTGTTCGCCGCAATCCTCCCTGCCACGGCGCTGGCCCAGGTAGGTGACGGCGCCGACGCGCTACCCGCGATCGTGCGGCTGCCCGTTCCGCGCCCCGGCGAGGGGAATGTCGGTTTTGCTGCATCTGCTGGATACGGCTGGACCGAATCGGTCCTTCACCAGGGAGATTCTTACAGTCGTACTTCGGGCTCCCTAGCGGCCAGCTTCCAGCCGACATCCTACCTTGGTGCCGCACTCCGTTTCGACGGTCGTTACGACCTGGACACTGGCAGCCAATCCGCAAGCGGTGCCGTCGGTGACCCGCGTCTCGAGGTGCGCGTCAATACGGCGCTCGGCCGCTCGCTTCGCCTCGGCGGCCAGTTCGGCCTCTGGGCGCCAGGAGGGAACGCGCCATCGTTCGTCGCGACCGCGCTCACGCCTGACCTCTCGTTGCTGGCCAGCTACGAGCAGCCTGACTCGCGCTGGCTATTCGCTCTGCGCGCTGGCTTTCGGTGGGACAACAGCGCCAAGACCGTCCCGAACGCGGGCTCGCTCGCGTTGCCCGATCGCGTCGAGCTCGGGCTCAATCAGGCAAGCGCCGTGCTCTTCGGCGTCGGGGGTGCGTTTCATGTGACGCCTCGCTGGGAGCTCCTCGCCGACGCCACCTGGGACCTGCTCGTTGGCAGCGGTGCTCCGTCTTCGCTGGAGTCGCCGATCCTCGTGGAGCTCGGAGGTCGAGTCACGCTCGACCCCGACGGCAAGCTCGCGCTTCAGGCGAGCCTCATAGCCAGCCCGAGCGAACGCCCCCTCATCTCACCGTCGTCCCCGCTCGTCGATATCGAGCCGCGGCTGAGCGCATCGCTCGCCCTCCTCGTCCGCCCGTTCGCGCACCGCGCGCAACGCCCCTCTGCACCGATCGTCCTCGTCGCCAGACCCACATCCCCGCCACCGCTCATCGTGCCCCCCGTGCGTGGCAAGGTCATCGGTCATGCCCTCGCGGCGGACGGGCACTCGCCGATCGCGCACGCGCGTGTCGCGGTGTCGGTCAACGGGGGCGGGCCCCCGAAGGAGGTCGAGACTGACGAGGCAGGCGCATTCAGCGTCGACGACCTCGACCTCGGTGAAGGGACCGTGACCGTGAGCGCCGACGGTTTCACGTCGCTGACGCGCCCCCTGACGGTGTCATCGTCGGCATCACCGATCGACCTTCCGATCGTCAAAGCGCTGCCACCGAGCGAGGTGCGGGGGGTGGTGCGCGATTTTGCCGGGAGACCGCTCGCCGCGTCGATCCGTCTCGAGCCCGTTGGGCGCGACGTTCAGGTCTCTCGCGATGGCAGCTTCCACGCGGACGTCGAGCCAGGCACGTATGTCGTCGTCGTTCACGCCGCGGGTTATCTCGACCAGACGCGGAAGATCGTCGTGGAGCGGAACGGCGTGACGCTGCTCAACGTCGAGCTGCGGAGGAAGTGATGCTGGTCTGTCGACGTCTCCTGGTCCTCTGCGCCGTTGCGGCGATCGGCGCGTGCGCGTCATTTCACGAAGCCGGCGGGGGCGATGGCGCGTCCGACGGACGGGCTACCGCGGTCGAGGGTGGAAACCCCGCGCCTCGTGACGCTGCGAGTGATGTCAGCGCACGACGGGACGTCTCGACACCCGAGCGTGATGCACCCTCCGACAGCACGCTCGGAGACCGCTCGACGCCTGACGCTCACATCGACGTCGACCACCCCATCGACGCCTTCAGCGTCGTCGACGCCCGCGTCGACGCTGCGGGCTGCGACGCGGGCGGATGCCCCGTCGAGGTGGTGCTCGATGGACTGACCCAGGCGACCGTCGTCGTCGTCGACAGTGACAACGTCTACGTCTCCGATCCGGGGACGGAGCTCGGTAACGTCTATCAGTGCGCCAAGACTGGCTGCACGACGCCAATTGACCTCGGCCAGGGCCAGGCGAGCGGTATCGTGGTCACGGCAGGCGTCGTCTACTGGAGTGACTCCACGGTCGGCGACATCGTCTCGTGCGCGGTCGGCGGCTGCGGCGGGAGCGCGTCGAGCGTCGTACCGGGCCAGAGCCACGCCGACGGGCTCGGCTTCGATGGGACTCGTTTCTACTGGTCCGCAGGAGGCGCTGTCGTCATGACGCCGACGCTCGCGGGGGGCACGCTCGTGACGCTCGCTACGGGGCTCGGGAACGGCGTCTCGCCCATCGCTTCGTCGGGTGGCGCGGCGTACTGGCTCTCCGCGCTCGAGCTGCGTGCGTGTGCGTTCACCGGATGCGGCAGTTCGGCACACACCGTCACGCCCGCCGTCGGAGGTAGCGTCGTCGCCTGGGGAGGCGACCTCTTCTTCGTCAACAACAACGCCGTCGTCACGTGCCCGGCGTCGGTCACCTCGTGCAACCCGTTCACGGTCGGTGCGACCAGCGCACCAACCGGTCTCGCGAGCGACGGCGCGTTCGTGTACTGGCTCGACCAGGAAGAGAACGGCGTATTTCGCTGCCCGGTCCTCGGCTGCCAGGAGGGCGTGCAGATGTTCGCGACCTCGCAAGAGAGCGCAGAGGGTGCTGCGATCGCGCTCGATGACGACTACGTCTACTGGACCGATACGACGCAGGTGCTCCGCAAGCACAAGTAGCGCGTGACCTCAGTGCACCACGACCGCGCGGACGACCATCGTGTCCACGGTCTCCCTGGGCGTCCCTGGGCCCCCAGCTCCAGCGCGCTGGACCGAGACGCCGACGGTCGTGCCGGCCTCGCCCCGCAGCTTCTGGAGGGCGTCCGCGATGGACATGCTCTCGGTGCTCTCGCCGTCGATGCGCACCACGACGTCTCCAGCGCGCAGCCCCGCGCGGTCGGCGGGGTCTCCGGGGAAGACGGACTGGAACGAGATTCCGTCGCGAGTCTGCTGCATGGTCGCTCCGATGCCGCCGAACTCGAGGTTGCCGCCTCCGTTCGCCGCGCTCGATGCGGTGAGGGTGATGTCTTGCACGAGCGTCGCGCCGGATGCGGCCACGAGCCCCGTGACCATGCGCTGCCGGAACCCGTGCTTCTCCGCTCGCACGGTGAACGGCCCTGCGGGGGCCCCCTCGAGAACGTAAGATCCGCTCTCGTCGGTCCTCGCGTGGGCGGCGCTTGCCACGACGCTGCTCACCTGATCGAAGCTGAGATCGACCTCCGCGAGCGCTGCGTGCCGCTCGTCGTATACGTGCCCCTTCACGACACCTCCTCGCGAGAGCACAATGCGGATCCCGCGCGTGACAGTGCCCCCTGCGACGTCGACCGGGTCCGATCGCGTTGGCGGTTTGCCGGCCGCCGACGCAGTCAGGACATACGTGCCTGGTGCCAGACGCTCCCACCGGAAGAAGCCGCTGCGGTCCTCGAACGTTCGTTGATTCCCGCTGCGCAGGCTCTTCCCGCGCGCCGCGGAGAACGACTCGATGCCCAGCGCGAAGGTCGTGATCGCAGAGCCTCGCTCGTCGACGACCACGCCCTCGATGCCACCTCCCGGTCGGAAACGGAGCGCCAGGCGCTGCCCCTCGACCGCCAGCACCGGGTCGCTCGCGGCGTACGCGTCGTTGAGCGCCACGACGCTGCATCCGATGACGGACGGCGGGAGCTCGAACTTGCCGTCGGCGGTGGTCGTCGTCTGCGCCTCGGCGGCCTCGCCCTCGCAAGCCATGACGCGGCCGCGGATCGGGTTCCCGTCGACGTCGCTGACATCGCCGAGGACGGGTGGCGCCGAGATGAGCTTGATACGGACCACGAGCTCGCTGGGCGTCGTGCTCTTTCCACGACTCTCGAGCGACACCTTCGCCGCCTTGTAGCCGCGCGCGACAGCGACGAGCGCCGTCGCCTCGTGCGGGACGGTCACGAGATTGAACGCTCCTTCGGCGTCGCTTGCGGCGCCCGGGAGAGCCCACACCATTCCTTCCACCGAGAGGACTGCACCCGCGACCGGATGATCCTCCTCGTCGACGACCGTCCCCCGGATCGCCTCTGCGGCAGAAAGCGCCAGCTCGACCACCGCCGTCTCCCCGTCGAGGATTTCGAGCTCGTTGCTCGTGACCACCCCGTCCGGATCACGGCTGGCGATCACGCGAACATGCGGGAGGTGCACCGTCATGAAGCTCGCGCTCCCGGTGCCATCGGTCTGCCCCTGGCCGACCACGTCGAACGGCAGCGTCGTCGACACCACGCGGACGGCGACTCCACCGAGCGCGTTGCCCTCTCCGTCGAGCACCTTCACGCGAAGATTTGGTCCGACGGCCTCTGCCGCGGCGGTCGTGGAGGTTGCTGTCGGCGTGACCCGGAAAAGCTCTCCGAAGCGATCCAGGGCGGGAACGAGCGAGCGCCCGAGGATCAGGATGCCGATCGGGACGAAGAGCATCGTCGCGACGAGGAGCGCCGCGGCCACTCTGCTCGTCGTGCGGCGACCTCCGTCCGGAACCAGCGCCGTTGGGTGCGGCGACGACGTGGAACGGACCGGGTCAGACGGTCGAGGAGCAGGAGACGGAGGCAACAGACGGTAGCGTTAGCCTCGATCGGCGACGTCTGCACGGGGAGATGGTGGCTTCACCGGCGAGCCGAGCGCGTCGAGCGCGAAGCGCAGCGCGCTTGCGCGCGTGCGGTTTCGAAGGGCTGTGGCGTACACGCGCTCGAGCGCGATGAGCGCGGCGATCGCCGACGGACGGTGGGTGCCATCCCAGGGCGTGGAGCCGAGCCGGCGCCAGAGCAGTGACTCGAGCGTGCGGGGCCGCCGGTGGAGCGTGTGTGCCGCGCGAGCGATCGGCTCGGCCGACGTCGGGTCGCTCCGCATCGCGCGAAGGTAGTACCCGACGACGCTCCCCACGTTCCCCGCCATGGAAGCGCGCGCGTCTCCGGCATCGCAGAGCGCGAGCGCACGCTCGACGGGGGTGGTCGCGGCGAGCACGCGTGCCCGTGCAGCGGCGAACGCCTCGCGGTGCGCCTTCGTCACCTTGCGTGGACCGAACGAAGGGCGAACGCGCCAGACGATGAAGGCGCCGAAGAGCGCTGCGGCCACTGCGAGCGCAACCTGCCAGGTCATCATGAACGAGGTCGCACCCTAGTGGAGTGTGGGTCATTTGGGGAGCCCGAAGTCAGGACGCAAGGTCGCAGCCTGCTCGCGATTCGGCGTGACGTCGCCGCGTCGGATGGACGGCGTGCGCCGACTCCTTTACCGTGCGTCATGGCACCAGGTGCCTTGGAGGGCGAGTGAATCGAGAGATTCGCCGGCTTGCGATCGATTTGGGCGGGGGATGCGCGCTCCTGCTCTGGGCAGCGGCCGCGCCCGCGGCACCGGTACCACCGTCCGCCGAGCCTGCCGCCGCCCCGCCGCCGTCCGCGCTTCCAGCCGCGAGCCCGGTGCGCGTGGACGTCGGAGCCGGGACCTATTTCCCGCTGACGATCGGCGCCGAAGCGACCGTCGAGCTGCCCTACCGCATCCTCGTCCAGACATCCCTCGGCTGGATGCCCACGCCCTACTCGAACACGATCATCGATCTTCTGGGAACGTTCGGCGCGCTCAACTCGTTCGAGGAGCAGCTCATCAAGTCTGCCCTCCAGAACTCGTTCGTCTTTCGTCTATCGGCCGGATGGCGGCCGTTCTCGAGCCTCGGGTTCGAAGTGCTCGGCGGCTACACCCTGCTCACCGCTGGAGGGTCCGTCAACGGCGCCGATGTCATCGACGCGTTCCTCGAATCGAAGGGATCGAGCGATCGCTTCAGCGCTGCCACGAACCAGAGCGTCCCCCTCGCCGCGACGCTTCAGAGCTTTCACGTCACGCTCGACTATCGCTTCGTTCTCTGGGACCGCATCGTCTTGCGCCCGAGCCTCACCTACCTCCAGTGCTTCGCCTCGTCGACCTCGGTCACCGCGACTCCGGCGCGCCCGGCTGGCCAGAGCGCGCTGAACAAGCTCAACTCCGACCTCGAGGGCTATCTGAACCCTTACTTCACGGAATATGTGAAGACTCCACTCGTGGGGCTCACGGCGTCGTACCGCTTCTGACCTCCTCGCACCCACACCGGCAACTTGCGGGTCGGCGGAATATTCGGCACGATCACTCCGTCAGACCCAATGCGTACCCGCATGCGACCCGCTCTAGCCCTAGTCGCCCTGATCGGCGGCTTTGCTGCGGTCGTCACCGATGCGCGGGCGGACATCTACCAGTACACCGACGCAGACGGCGTGGTTCACTTCACGAACACGCGCCCGGCGAACGGTCAGGGCCGCGTCTATCTCAAGGGCGAAGCTCACCACACGTGGAACGGCACCCCCGTTCCGCCCTCCGACCACGACCCTGGCCGCTACACCCGCTACGACGAGCATATCCGCGCTGCGGCGGCCCTGTACCAGATCCCCGAGCAGCTCGTCCGGGCGGTCATCAAGGTCGAGAGCGACTACGACCCTCGCGCCGTAAGCCGGTCGGGTGCCTGCGGCCTGATGCAGCTGATGCCGTCGACCGCCGAGATCCTCCAGGTGCACGACATCCACGACCCGCGCGAGAATATCTTCGGCGGCACGCGGTTCCTCCGGATTCTCGCGAACTCCTTCAACGGCGACCTCTCGCTGACGATCGCCGGATACAACGCCGGGGAGGACGCGGTCGTCCGTGCCGGGGGCATTCCGAACATCCCCGAGACGCAGGGCTACGTCGTGAAGGTGACGCACTTCTACCGTCGCTACCGCACGATCGCCGAGCCCCTCGAGGCGAGCATCGGTACGGACTGATCGCTGGTCTGTCCAGATCAGCGGTCACGACGCCCGGAAGCTGGTAACTAGGCTTCCGCTCACCATGACGGACCTGTACCCCGAGGCGCCCATCGTCGACACGAGCCCGAGCCCGATCTCGCGCCCTGACGTGAGGCTCGGCCCTGACGTGAGGCCGAGCCCTGACGGCTCCGACGCGAGCCCCGGCGCTGACCTGAGCCTCAGCCCTCGCGTGAGGCCCGGCGCTGCCGCGAACCCGTGGCTGGAGCGATTGAAGGAGCACGGTCCGATCGCCCTCCTGGTCGCGATCGCGGGCGGCCTTCGCGCGTTCCGCGTGGGGGACTGCGGCGGGGCGCTGATCGGCGACGAGGTCTGGTATGTCCAGGCGGCGCGGGTGATCGCGGGGGTCCCGGTGCTCATGCACCACCTCCCGTCGGAGGCGAAGAGCTACCTCGATCCGAACTCGGAGCACCCCCCGCTCGCGAAAGCGATCATCGCCGGCATGATCAAGCTGATGGGCGATCGCGAGGTCGCATGGCGCATTCCGAGCGTCGTCCTCGGCACGCTGTCGGTGTGGCTGGTCTACCGGATCGTGCTCGCCCTCGCCGGGAACGGCGCACGGATGCAGGCCCTGTTCGCCGCGTTCATCGTCACGTTCGAGAACATGTTCCTCATTCACGGGCGCATCGCCACGCTCGACATCTACCTCATGGGCACGATCCTGCTCGGAACGTGGGTCTACCTGATCGGCTACCTCGAGATCGCGGCGGTGATCTTCGCGGTCGGGGCATTGTGCAAGGCGAACGCCGTCCTCGGGCTCGCGGCGGTGTTGTTCTACGAGCTGTTGATGGCGCGGAGCCAGTGGCGCCATCCGAACTGGCGAGCGGTCGGGCGACGCGCCGTCGTGGTCGGTCTCTTCGTCGCGGCGTTTCTCATCGGCCTCGGCGCGCTGGACTGCTTCTTCACGGAGTACAGGAGCCCCTTCGCCCACCTCGCCCACATGCGCGAGTACCACCAGGGCTTCAAGCACGTCGGCAAGTCGTCCGGGGCCGAGAGTACGCCGCTCGACTGGTGGCTCAACGCCGGCGCGTTCGACTACTACTCGCTGACGTCGCCGCACAAGAACCTGCTCTACCGCGCGGCGATGAACTTCTACGTCATCGGCGCCGCGCCCCTCGCCATTGCATACGCGGCTCGCCAGAGCTGGACCGAGCGCTCGCCGCTCGCGACGTTCGCGGTGGCCTCGGTGCTCGCGAACTTCGCCCCCATCTTCATGGCCTGGGCGGTGTTCTCGCGTACCTCCTACATTTACTACATGCTTCCGATCGTCCCGGCCGTGGCGTGCGCGCTCGCGGTCGGCGCGTACGCCCTCCCGAGATCCATGCGGTGGGTCTTCGCCGCAATGTTCCTCTACGGGTTCGCGTTCTCCTATCCGGTCAGGTTCTTCTGACATGCGGCGGATGACCATCCTGGACGTCCTGAGGCTCGGGATCGTCGTCGGCCTTGTGATGTCCGTCGCGAACGCGTGGGCCCTGGACGTGCCCAACATCGACGGCCACATGACCGACCCCGCCAAGGTGCTCGGGAAGGGTGACAAGACCGCGATCGAGGACAAGCTCGGCAAGCTGCAACAGGACACTCGCGTCGACGTCGCGGGTTGGATCGTCGATGCGCCCGACGCCTCGCTCGACGAGCTTGGACACGAAGCTTTCAAGAGATGGCACATCGGCGGCGAGTGGGACAATGCGCTCTTCTTCATCATCCCCCGCGTCGGTCGCGTGCACCTGATCCAGAACGACGCCAAGCCGGAGCTCACCGTCGGAGAGGTGAGCCGCGTGACCGGCGTCGACCGACCTACCGTGCCGATGCCGCAGCGACTCGACCTCATCGCAGACGCCGCGGCGGAGATCGTCCGCGCAAAATCGCTCCGCGCGCGCCCTGCCGGCGTGAGCGATCCGAAGCGCGGAAGGTGGTTCAGCGTCGCGTGGCTGGGGGTCGCGTTGCTCGCCGTGGGTCTGAGCTGGCGAGCGAGCAAGAGGGCGAAGCTCGCGAGCCCGTGACGGCGTCGGTCAGCCGTCGAGGAGCCGCTGTACGCGGCTGAGCAGGTCTTCGGAGGAGAACGGTTTCTGCAGGAAATCCGTTGCGAGCGAGGCTCCGGTGGGAAGCTGCTCGGGAGCGAAGCCGGACATGAACAGGTGCTTTGCCCCGGAGCACTGCTTTGCGAGGCGCCGGCTGAGCTCGGGGCCGCTCATCCCTGGCATGAGGACGTCGAGGATGACGACGCCGATCTCCGCGTCGTGCTGCGTCGCGAGCTCGAGTGCGTCCGCCCCGTTGCTCGCGAGAAGCACCGCATGGTGCTCGCGGCGCAGCGTACGGTCCATCATCCGCCGTATGAACGGGTCATCGTCCACGACGAGGATAGTCCGACCCCGGCGAGGGCGAGGCTCGGTCGAGGCTGCTCGGATCGCTACGACAGGCTCCACGACGACCGCGGGGAACGAGAGCGCGAAGGTCGTGCCACGCCCGACCTCGCTCGATACGTCGACGTGGCCGCCGCAATTCTTCACGAACGTGTAGACGCGCGTCAGCCCCAGGCCAGTGCCTGAACCGTGAGGCTTCGTCGTGAAGAACGGGTCGAACATCCGCGAGAGGACCTCGGTGTTCATTCCGCGACCGGTGTCGGTAACCTCGATGGCGACGCGCGCGCCACCGCTCGCGCGACCATGCGGCGACGTGCTCGTCTCCTCCGCCGCCACGTTGCGCGTCGCGATGCGCAGCGTCCCGCCGTCCGGCATCGCGTCGCGCGCATTGATCGCGAGGTTCACGAGCACCTGCTCGAACGCTGCGCGGTCGATCTCGAACGGGCGGAGCCCGTCGGCGAACACGAGATCGAGAGTCACGCCGGGCCCGACGAGCGGCTTGAGCATCGGCCGAAGCTCCGAGATGACCGCGTTGGCAGAGCACACGGCGCGCGGCGCGGGCTGGTGGCGGGAGAACGAAAGCAGCTGCTTCGTGAGCGCCGTCGCACGCTGCGTGGTGTCCGAGATCACCTCGAGATCCTGCTTCAGCTGCAGCCCGTCCTGGGGACCGCTTCCGATGAGGTCGAGATGGGTCCGGATGATCGCCAGCATGTTGTTGAAGTCGTGGGCGATGCCTCCCGCGAGCTGCCCCACAGCCTCGAGCTTGTGGCTCTGCAGGAGCGACGCGTGGAGGTGCTCCCGCTCTGCCAGAAGGCGCGTGATCTCGAGGGCGACGGGGAGCTGGTGGGAGAGGAGGACGAGGAGCTCGCGCTCGGCCGTCGTGAACACGCCTCGCTGGGCCGTGCGTTCGATGCAGACGGCACCGACCACTCGCGTGTGCAGGAAGAGCGGGAAGACGAGCAAGGCCCCGCGGACGACCTCGGGCGCCAGGTCACGGACGGCATCGTCGTCCGGAGGCCACGGCTCGCCGGTCTCGGAGACGCGCCGCATCAAATCCTCTTGCCACTTCGACGCCGCCACCGATGCGTCGCCGTCCCGACCGCGTGACACGAGAAGCGCGTCCTCCACGCCGGGCTCCGGGCGGAACGAGACGAAGGCGCGGTCGGCCTCGAGGTCGCACAGCAGATCGTCGAGGATCGCCGCGGCTTGCTCGTCAGCCTTGAGGTTGCTGAACGACTTCTGCACGGCGTGAAGCAGGGTCGTGAGCTGGCGTCGCGCATGCCCGGAGGACCTTGCGCTCGTCCACGAGCTCGAGCTCGCCGCGCCCGCGAGCGCAGGGTCCGTCAGGCCGAACTCGTCGCGGATACGCCGCGCGCGCGGCATGGCACCGTGCTCGCGCGCGAGGAGCTCCCCGAACCTCGCCTGGTCGTGGGCTGCGGCGAGCTTCCCGTCGTCGCGGAGCATGTGCGCGCGGACACGCGCGATCTCCGACAGGACCCACGGGCAGGTCTCCGCTTGCGCGAGCGCTTCAGCCTTGGAGAAGACCCGCGCTGCCTGCGCCGTGGAGCCGCTCAGCCACGCGATGCACCCCTCGATGAACAGAGCGTGGGCCCGGTAGAGGGGCAGCTTTGCTGCAGCCACGAGGTCCGAATGCGCACGCCGCAGCTTCTTGAGCGGTGCCGCACGATCGCGACGCTCCGCTCGCCGGCACAGCTCCACGCGAGCGTGGGCGACCGCGATGTAGTACTCGGCGACGACGAGGTGCGCGGTGCGCGGGTTGTGATCCTCGGCCTCGAAGTCACGGACGAGCGCCTCGAAGGCTGCACCGAGCTGGCCGGTCTCGAGGAAGACTCGCGCTCGCGGACCCCAGGAGATGATGTGGTAGAGCGACTGGAGTGAGCTGGTGGGTAACGCGCGCGGCGTTCGCGAAGCCGGCTGCTCTGCTGCTCTGTCACGTCCCAGGCTCGCGAGCGCCGCCGTCGTGCGGTAGACGAGATACTGAGCCGACACGGCTGCCATCCTGTGGCTCTGACGCTGTCGCCGGAGGACCCGCGCGTTCCACGCCATCGCCTCGACTGGCCGCCCTCGGACCGACTCGATGTGGTCGCCAGTAGCTGCGTTGAGGCAGTACTCGTTCAGCTCCAGCCACGCGCCGTGCACATCGACGCACTCGCGCAGCAGCTCCAGTGCTGTATCCAGCTTGCCCGTGATGCTGGCAGCCATCGCGCGCATCTGGACGGCGAAGGCCTGAGTCGTCGGGTCATGTTGATCGCCCGCCATTTGGCGTGCGGCGTCGATCTCCCGGATGCCAGCGGCGGAGAGCCCCAGCGCCGTCAGGACGACACCGTAGGAAGCGCGCGCCCGCGCTCGAACGCGGCCCTCTCCCAAGCTCTCGCTCATCACGACCGCATCGACGGTGCTCTCGACGAAGCGGATCGGCTTGCCGTACTCGCCGCCGAGACGTGCGTTCTGATAGTGAAGCTCACAGAGCAGGCCGATCCTGGCGCTTGCGCGTGGGTCATCGAGGGACGCTTCGCGCGAACGACGGCGCAGCGCGCCGCGCACGGCCTGACCGATCGTGTCTCTGGCAGAGGCGGCAGTCTCGACGGGCATGAGAGCCCCGATCGCGAAAAACGCTTGCTCAAGGGCCGCCCAGGCGCGCGTTGGATCGGCGCACGCCTGGTAGACCCACGCGATTCGGCCCAGGATTTCTGCGCGAGCTTGTGCGTCACGCGCCTCGACGAGAGCGGCCTCGAACGATCGCAGGCTGTCCTCCAGTCGCCCAAGACGCAGCTCCGCCTCGCCTACGCTCCGGTGGAAGCTCTCGTCGAGTCGGAGCCCTGCGGTATGCGCCACGCCCCGCGCGAGATCGAGGAAGCGGAGCGCGGTCTCGTTGTCAAAGCGGTCAAGCGCCGCCGTGGCGGCGACTCGGGCGACTCGGTGCGCTGCTCCCGCCGTCTTCTCGATCTCCCCCGCGGCATAATGCTGGGCAGCTGCGCAGCATACCTCGAAGTCCGACGTCGCGCCGTCATCCATGAGCTCTGCGATGCGCTGATGCAGCCTCCGGCCGTCGCGGGCGTCGAGGGAGTCGACGAGCTTCTCGCGCAGGCTGTCGTGCACGAAGCGATGCTGGGCTCCGTGCTCCGAGACGATGAGGCCGGCCTGCCGAGCGTCCGCCAGTGCGTAGCCGAGGTCTGCGACCGTCAGACCGATGACGCGCGCGAGCAGCGTCTCGTCGAACGCGGTTCCAAGGAGCGCGGCCGCTTCGAGGACCCGCCGTGTCGCTCGCGGGACCTCTTCGAGCCGGCCACCGAGCATAGCGAGCGCGCCTTTGGGCAATACGACACTCTCCGCACGGGCCGCATCGAGAGCCCAGCGTCCCCCGTGCGGTCGAAGCGCACCGCAGTCGAGGAAGGTCCGGAGCACCTCGAGGACTCCGAGCGGTGTGCCGTCCGCAAGCGACGCGATCCGGTGTGCAACGTCGGCCCGTGCCTCCGATTCGCCGAGGTACTGGGCGACGAGCGCGGCGACCTCCTTCGGTCCAAAGAGCGAGAGGTCGACGACGCCGAGGCGGACGCGATCGAGAGCGAGGAGTTGCTCCACCGTGTCGCTCGCGACCGCCCCGGATCGCGTCGCGAGCACCAAAGAGACCGCTGCGCCATGGGTCCGCTCCGCGAGGCACAAGACCGTCTCCCGACTCACTGGATCGATCCACTGCATGTCGTCGATCAAGATGACGAGGGGGCCGCTCCGGGCGAGCCGCACGAGAATCTCAGCCGCACCGTCCGGAAACCCACCGGGCGCCGTGTCGGCCGGCCGGCTTGGGATCCGGAAACCAAACAGGTCGGCGTGGTCTGACGCGATGAGACGGCCGAACGGGACGAGACGATCTTCGAGAGGCGCGGTCGCCCCGGCAAACGCTTCCCTTGCCGCCTGCCTCGTGCTTTCGGTCATCCGTCCGAACGACTTCACGTACCCGTCGACGATGCGGCGAATCGCCGCAAGCGGAGGATCTCCTTCGCGGCAAGATACCTCGAGCACGCGGCGGCCCCCCGCGTCGCTGGCCGTCGCCGCGCAGGCGTCGAGGAGGCGTGACTTTCCGCCGCCACGCTCCCCGACAACGAGAGTGACGGAACCGCCGGCCGTCCCCGTGCTCCGCCACGAACGGTTGAGACGCTCGAGCTCGGCCGCTCGGCCGACGAGGACGGGAATACGTCGCTCGGGCACCGAGGCGGCTGCCCCGAGCGCGGGCGCATCGCGCTTCAGCGCATCGAGGTCCCGAAGCACGGTTCGGGCGTCCCGATACCGCGCCTCCGGGTCAGCTGCGCTGAGCCCCACAAGAAGAGGTGCGAAACGAGGTGACGCGTTCGCTGCATCCAGGGACCGCGTCGATCCGCTCACCAGTTGTGGCGCTCGCCCGACGAGGCAATCCTGCAGCACGCGTCCGACGGCGTAAAGGTCGGCGCGGCCATCGACGCGCGCCATTGGCACGAACTGCTCGGGTGCGGTGTATCCGCGACTCCCCGCAAGCTCGCCGTCTCGGCTTGCGAGCTCGAACGGTATAGTGAAGCCGAAGTCGATGAGTCGCGCTCGCCCGTTGCGAGTCAGCACGATGTTGGCCGGCTTCACGTCGCGGTGGACGAGGCCCACAGCATGGACCTCCCGCAGCGCGCTCAAGAGCTGGACGCCAAGGTCCAGGGTGTCAGCCTCGCCGAGCGCGCCACGGAACAGCCGGTCGGCGAGCGTTTCGCCTTCCACGAGCTCCATGACGAGGTAAGGAAGGCCGTCGACCTCACCAACCTCGAGGACGGCAGCCAGGCCAGGATGATGAACCCGCGCCAGCGCGACCGCCTCGCGATACACCCAGCGCGTCCATCGTCCCCCGACCAGGGGAAGCTTCACGGCGCACGGTGTCGCCCCTTGTCGGGCACGGTAGACGACCGAATACGCGCCGCGCCCCAGCTCCTCTCCGAGAGCGATGCCAGGGATCTGAACGGACTTCCTCAAGCCCCGCGCATGCTACTCGCTGTCGATGGCGCCGTTCACGCGCATTCACTCCTCGCGACGTCAACCGATGGGATGTGTGCGCCGGTCGGGGGGCAGGTGGGTGATGAAGGGGCTCTCGCCGAATACCAGCGGCTTCGCAGCGTCGCAGATCGCCTTGGCAACTCTGAGACCACCGCCCAGCCACGACGGCGTGAGGTCGACGAACCGAACGGGGGTGAGTTGCTGCGACGGCGCTCGTCCGCTGGCCGCGTGCTCCCTTTGTCGGAAGACCTCGTGTCCCTCGTCGAGCCACCGTCGAAGGATGGCACGGTGATCGTACCATTGGAAGTGCTCGAGATGGTGGAGCGGTGTGGGGGTCGGAGCAGGGAGGCTGTCGAGGAGCGGCTCGCCCCAGAGAAAGCCGAGCAGCTGCATGGCTTCACGCACAGCGGCATCCCTGGCGTCCGCGCGCTCCGGGCGCGCTGCGTACCCGAAAATCAACGGCAGGTCGCTGCCCCTCGGGACTCCGTATATTCCGACAACCGCGACTCCTCGCGAGAACTCGGTGTCTCTGTCGTTGGGAAACGAATACGCCCGCCACTCGTAGCTTGACGCGCTCCTCAGCGGACACGAGTCAAGCTCGAACTCGATACGTTCGGGCCGGGTGTCACCGTACCACGCTCGAAGGACTCGATCACGTTCGGCTAGCTCCCAGAATGCGTGGAGCGTCGCCTGCTCCCAGCTTGAGTGGAGCGCGATGCCGTTCGAGCGTGCATAGCGCCAGCGCGATGGATCGCTGCTCTCGGGGAAGACGTCGGCGCTCGCACGGTTCCCCACAAGATCGCCTTCGGCAGTGAGCAGATCGTATGACCGGGCCGGCGCGTGAAGGGCTTCCATGGTGCTGACACGCTCGAGGAGCTCGTAGTACCCACGAGCCACGGGCGACGAGTCGGCTTCGACGGCCGCGCCCGTGATCTCTTCCCCCATCGGGCCCGTGCTCGACAGACCGGCGCGCAGGAGCCGTACGCCGTCCGCGACGACCGCGTCCTCGAGGACGTCGGCGGCGGACCAGCCGTCAGGCAGCGGAAACGTGTCGAGCTGCATCTCGGGACAATCCTGATCCGTAGGACGCATCGCGAAGGCTCGTCACCTCGGCGCAGAAGCGGTCGAAGTGCGCGAACGAGTCGAGCAGCACCTCGCGCATCCTGGGAAGCTTGGTCGGATCGGCGACGAGCGCGTCGATCTCGTCGAGCGCCGCCTCGACGTGGTCACGATCGAGCTCGATATGATTCCCCACGACGGTCATCGATGACCTCGGGATGCCACATCGCTCTTCGAGCAGCTGTAGCCACGCAGGGCCAAGCAGAAGCGTGAAGTACTCGGCGAACAGTGCATACGACAGATAGAGGACGGGGTCCTCGTCGATGGTTGCCCCAAGAAACGTAACGAGATCGTGCGTCGATTCCAGAATGTCGGCGTTCGCAGGCACGACCGCCGCCGTCGAGACGCGCTCGATATCCCGATCGGCCCAGGCCTCGTGCCCGAGCTCCTCGCCGCGCTTGTGCTCGAAATGCTTCGCGAGGGGCTCGTCGCCGAGCTGGCGGGCGCGATCGCGTGCCTTCGAGAGGAATACCGTCGTGTACGCGACGAGGTGTCGAACGTTCGACAGATATCGAATCATGCAAGAGGGCGTGAACGTGCCATCCTCGGCCTTGATATAAAGCGAATTCGATGCTGGCATTCGAGCGGCGTAGCGCTCGATCTCGACACGTAGTGCGTTGGCGATCATGCTTCCTCAACTCGAGAATGGTTAATTCAACGGTGCGATCTCCTGAGAGATCGCACCGCCGTGCGCATCAGAAACAGAGCTTGGCAAACTTCTTCATGACGTGCTCCTTTCGAGGTGAGGGGTAACGGTGAGTTCCTTCTTCTTCCGGGTGACGCTGTTGAACTGGCGGACGAATACCGTCTCCGCCTCTTCCGCGAGGAATTTCGTGAACCGGACGGTCGCGCCCCACCGCTCCGAGTTCGCCGTCGAAGTCACGAAGAAGCCTTGACCGACGAGCACGCGCATCACGGGAGTGTTCCCGGGCGAGCACTCCGCCTCCACACGCTCCACACCCGCCCTCGCGAGCGGGGCGTACGAGTGCTCCATGAAGCGCGTCAGCAGCCTTCGCTCCCTGAACTCGGGGAGCACCGCGACGCTTCGGATGTAGTAAGTGGACCAGTCCGAAGGGTGCGCCATGAACAGCCCGACAATCCGGCCGGGAGCGCGGAAGAGAAAGATGTCGGTCTCGGCGCAGAAGCGGTGCTTGGCCGCGGTCATCGGGCTCGCGAGAAACCTCGCCTCGCCCGCTCCGCCGCCGAAGATGCGCGCGTAATGCTCCTTTATGAACGGCATTGCCTCGTCGAACGTGGCGCTCTCGACCGTGATGTCGTCGAATTGCCATGGCAAGACACTGGACCATTCGAGGCCCCAGTAGCGCTGGGATAGTGTGACCGGAGCTGCGCTCGAGTGCGTGTTCACGATGACGACCACACTGCTCTATCAATGGGCATGTGGCCAAATTCTACGTGACGTATTTGCTCAGTGTGACGAAAGCGTACACGTGATTGTTCGTGACCGGCGAATAGCGGTTACGTCGCGCGACGGGGACGCGCCGCAACTAATGTGCTGCGCGCGAGAATCTTGCGTCGTCACTTGCGCAGAAGGCGTGCGCGCGTCCGCCGCGAGGCCACGGGCGGGGATCCCGCGTCGTCGCTGTCGTCGTGCGACGATACTTCCGCGGTCGTGACGCCGTCGTGGTCGTCGGGACCGCAACGCAGACGCCTCCGCGTTTGATACGCGCCACGCAGCTGCCCGAGCGTCGACTCCGCGTGAGCCTGCAGCTCCTCGAATGTCTCGACGGCGCGAGCAAGCAGCTGTTCGTCAATCGGATCCCCCGGCTCGGCGAGCCGGTCGCCGAGCGCGTCGGCGAAGACGCGCAAGTCCGTGACCGCACGATCGCCCGTATGAATCCACTCGTTGAGCGCGGCGCGCACCGCCTCACCGCGATTCCGCTCGCGACCGGCAGCGCGTTCGGCGACCGCCTGCATTCGCTGTGTGAGCTCGCGGACCGACCACGCGTTGGCGAGGCACTCGTCGATGAGCAGCGCGCGCGAGCGAGCGTCGTCGACCTTCGCGAGCGCCAGGAAATGTGACCACGAGAGCGGCTGGCCGAAGCGGTTGGTCCTGTCGATCTCGACTTTGAGCTGCGATTCGGACCAGCTCTCGGCGACCGCAATGTAGCGGTAGAGCACGCGCGCGCTCATGCCGAGCTCCGCTGCCACGCGCTCGACCGACTGGGTTCCGTACGTCTCCGGTGCGCGCTTGAGAGTGCGGAGGGCCTCGCCCGCCCGATGGCGAGTCAGCACTTCGTCGCGCTCCGCTCCTGCGAGGAGCCCGCGGATGACACTGCATGCACCGAGGAGCGCCAGGCTTGCCCTCTCCGCCTCCGTTGCAGGTGCCATTCCGTACCTCGTCCACGCTCGCGACGCGGCCACCGATGGTAGCGCTTCGTTCCGGCGTGTCCACGCCGTGGGCTCGACCGCGCTCTCCGGTGGGGCAGATTCTGACCATGTAGTCAGAATCGTGCGCGCGACACGACGCGCCTGTTGCACCAACGATTACGTATGCTTATGTGACTCGTTTGGCCGCTTGTCGCCGCGGGCTCCGGGGGTGTGTGCGCACTTGTTCCTCCGATGTGGGTGCAGTTCGGCGGCGGGATGTAATGGGAAGTACGACGCCGCGCGCATCGAGCACTGCGATCCTCGATGGTCACTGCTGTCGACAGACGTGTTTGGCGGCGAAGCGGGCGAAGTGTCGTATCGCGGAGCTACCTTTTGCGCGGGATGGCGAAGAACGCCAGGAGCTCGCGCGCATCACCGGTCAAGATCGACGGACGGCACTCGGCGTCGACCACGCCAGTGGCAGCGATTTGCTGGACGACCGCGGGCGCGTTCCTGAGCTGCACTCCGGTGCCGTCGTGCAGCCTCAACGGCCGCGCGCGCTTCAGATCGATGGCATAGGCGGGACGGCGAGCAATGACCGGGCTCGAGACATCCACGACGACGAAGTCACCCCCGAACGCGCGCTGGTTCACGCGGTATAGCCACAAGCAGCTCCAGGTCTGAAGGAGCTCGCGCGCGAACTGCAGCTCGCCGTCCTTGAAGGCGAACGCGTGGGTGATCGTCGCGCGTTCGTGCCGAGGCGCGTCGACGCGCGCGCGGACGAGCTGGCGCACGGCGTCACGCCGCGCAAGCGAAGCGCGCGGCAAAGGGAGAAAGCTCGGTGAGGGTAGCGACATCGCAGCGTCGAGACTTCAAGGGGGAGTGCTGTCGACGAAAGTGGTGCGATCTTGGGCTTCCTCCGAATCACTTCGGATTGGCTCCGACGGCGCATTGACCCCCGTTTTCGAGGATCCGCTCGCCCCGCTCCGGCCGTTTCCAGCCACCCGCGCGCTCAGAAGACACTGCGCGCTGGAGATGAGAGCCATCGCACGTTCGCCATGGCGGCTTGGCCGCTGTAGACGAACGTAGCTACCTTAGGTCCGTTATAGTTACGTGTAATCGCGTCCGGCATTCGACAGCATCCCCTTCGACGTAGAGGGCGGGCGGATATTCACTTCGTGCCAGCCTGGCGGCTAGCACTCCGTAGACCTACGTGGACTTCGCAAGGCTCCGTCCACTTCGGTTCACTTCGTGCCAGCCTGGCGGCTAGCACTCCGTAGACCTACGTGGACTTCGCAAGGCTCCGTCCACTTCGGTTCACTTCGTGCCAGCCTGGCGGCTAGCACTCCGTAGACCTACGTGGACTTCGCAAGGGCCCGTGGTTCAGCGTGAGAAGTCGTCGAGGCCGATCCCGAGGACGCGCCGCGCGATGGCCTCCAGCTCGGCTCGGTCGCCGACGAGGTGAAAGGTTCGGTGGGTGTGGACGAGCGACGCGTCCGGGGCAAGCGCCGCGGCCGGGGAGCTCGACTCGATCTCGTAGAAACCACCGAGGGACGGCTTTACGGGTTCAGTCGGGCCGTCGTTGTAGCTGTTGACGACGTCCCCTGCGTACGGGTCCGTCTGTTGCTCCCACATGCTGTCTACGTAGTCCGTCGCGCCGGCGGGCTTGTCGTACTGCACGAAGGTGAGCAAGCGAGCGCTCGCGCTGTAGCTCGCGAGGGGCGAGCGCGCGCGACCAGGTTTCAGGCCGATCTTGCTTCGTAGCGCGCCGTCGCAGGTGAACGCCAGGTAGCCCTCGCGTGGATGTACGGCGAGGCGCTCCTTCGGGACCTTGCCGAAGTACCGGTCGTTCACGATGTCGCCCGCCGAGGCGTCGGTCGGGTCGAACGGCATCACCACGTGGGCGTCCGGCGACGGTGCGTACATGCCGAGGATCCAGACGCTCAGGAGACCTCGGTCGCGAGTCCACGGTGTCCGACCGGCGTTGGTGATGCGATTCTTGGTCTCGAACGCGACGGCCTGCACGGAGGCCGGGACCGCGAGGCCGAGAGCAGCGGCAAGCTGGTCGCGCGACAGGATCGTCACGGTGCGCTCGACGGCGACGTCGAACGTCGCGCCGGAGTGATTGGTCACGTGGAGGCTGTGGGTGAGGACGAGGCTGGTGCTCGTCGTCGCGCCAGCAGACCACGCCCCTTCGTTGAGGGCGGGCGGCGTCTGCCACTTCGCGAACGCGAACGGCGCGTCGGGCGCGAAATAGAGGCCGAACTGCCCGCCCTCGGGCCCGAGCCAGAAGCGATCCTCGCCGCCGTAGTTGTCGAACTGCGTGCCTCTCTTGCCCGACTCGAGGAACGGGTGGTTGATCCAGCCCAGCGACGCGCCATTCTCGGCCACGGCGCTCGTCATCACGCGCCCCTGCAGCGCTGGCGACACGACGACGCGACCGCCCGAGTCGCTGACGAGCACGACGGTGGCCGCGTTCGTGCGCGTGAGGAACGCCACCTCGTCCTCGAACGTAGGGTGCGTCAAGGCCGGCGCCCGCGCGGCGGCGAAGCCCGTGGCCTTCGGCTCAGCGGGTGTTTCGGCCCGCGGCGGCACACATGACGTGACGAGGACGAACGTGGACAACAACCAGAGCCGTCGCATCGGGCCATCTTCTCACACCCGCTTCCTCTGCCTCACGCGATCCAGCGCGACGGCGACCACGATGATGACGCCCGTGACGATCTCCTCGACCCAGGCCGGCAGCCCGAGGTGCGTGCCGCCCGTCCGGATCACGGTCATGAGGCATGCGCCCGCCATCGACCCCGCGATCGATCCTTCGCCCCCCGAGAGCGACGCTCCGCCGATCACCACGGCGGCGATCACCTCGAGCTCGAGCCCCACGGAGTCGGTCGGGTCACCGACCGTGAGCGTCGAGAACTCCATGACCCCCGCGAGGCCGGAGAGGGCGCCAGCCGCGACGTAGACGAGGAGCTTTGTCCTGGTGAGGTCGACGCCCGAGAGGCGCGCGGCATTCTCGCTCGAGCCGATGGCGAAGACGTGGCGTCCGAACCGGGTGGTCTGGAGGACGAGCGCGCCCGCGATCGCGACGAGCACGGCCACCCACACGCCTGGCGGTACGGACCCGCCCGACGCCCCGAGGAGCCTGTCGAGGCCTGCCGGGTCGACGTCGATCTTCTGCTCGTGGGCGAGGCCCTTGGCGGCGCCTCTCAGGATGCTCATTGCGCCGAGCGTGACGATGAACGGCGCCATGCGGAGCGAGGTGATGAGGACGCCGATGACGAGGCCGACCAGAGACGCGACGAGGACTCCGCACACGGTCGCGGCGACGCTCCCCGCACCCGCGCGGAGCATGGAAGCCACGACCACGGTGGTGAGCGCGACGGAGGAGCCGACCGAGAGATCGATCCCTCCGTGCACGATGACGAAGGTCATCCCGACGGCGGCGATCGCGACGATGACGGTCTGCCGCGCCATCGTGACGAGGTTCGCCGCGCGCGCGAACGTATCCGGGGCGAGCGCCACGAAGAGCAGGTAGGTCAGCACGAGCGCCGTGAGCGGGGCAAACCACGGCCGACGGTGCAGGCCCTTCATGCGGCGCCTCGGTCGCGCGGCGCGGCGCCGACGGCCTCCGAGAGGAGCGAGTCGAGCGTCCACTCGCTCGCAGCCCGGGCCGCACCGAGCACGCCTCGGCACATGACCGCGATCCGATCGCAGACGCCGCGGAGCTCCGAGAGGTCGTCGGAGACGATCACGATCGCCTTTCCGCGGCCAGCCAGCTCGTCGATGAGCTTGTGCACCTCGTACTTGGCGGCCACGTCGATCCCGCGCGTGGGCTGATCGAGCAACAAGATCTCCGCGTCCTGCTCCATCAGACGACCCAGCGCTACCTTCTGCTGGTTGCCGCCCGAGAGATCGCTCACGGGCTGCTGGACGTCGCGGCAGCGTACTCCGAGGCGAGTCACCCACTGCCGGGCGACAGACTCCTGCCACGAGCGGCGCACGAGCACGCGAAGCGACGAGAGCGTCAGGTTGTCCGCGATCGACATCCCGAGCGCCAACCCCTCTCCCTTTCGATCTTCGCTCAGCATGCCGAAGCCCTGCGCGATGCGCTCCCCCGGAGAGCGCTGCCTCCCGCGGTCGTCGTTCCCGAACGCTCGCGCCGTGCCCGAGACGCTCGGGTCGAGCCCGAACAGCACACGGAGCAGCTCGGTGCGACCCGCGCCAACGATGCCTGCGATGCCCAGGACTTCGCCGCGACGGAGCTCGAAGCTGGCGCGCTCGGTGCGCACGCGTCCGGCGAGGCCGTCGCACACGAGCACGACGTCGCCTCGCTCCCGGCTCGTCCGCGGGAAGAGCTGAGAGACGGGCCTCCCCGCCATGGCCGTCACGAGCTCCGGCACGCTCATGTCGGCCACGTCTCCCGTAGCGACGGTGCGGCCATCGCGGAGGACGGTGAAGCGATCCGCGAGGTCCTTCACCTCCTCGACGAAGTGAGAAATGTAGACGATCGCGAGCCCGCGCTCGCGCATCGCCCGGATGCGCTCCCAAAGCACGTGAACCTCGTCGCGCCCGAGGCTGCTCGTGGGCTCGTCGAGGATGAGCAGCCGGCACCCCTCGCCGCCCATCGCGCGCGCGATCTCGACGAGCTGCCGCTCCGCCAGGGAGAGGTCGCCGACTCGCGCGTCGAGGGAGAGCGCGCGCGCGCGAGAAGCCCCGAGCGCGGCGTCGAGGGCCACGGCTGCGCGGTCGCGGAGCGCACGCCTGGCGACGAAGCCGAGCCGGGTGGGCTCGCGGCCGAGCATGATGTTCTCGGCGACCGAGAGGTGCGGGCAGAGGCCGAGCTCCTGGTGCACCATCGCGACGCCCGCGAGCTCCGCGTCGCGCGGGCCTCTCGGCGCGTAGGGTCGCCCGTCGAGGGAGATCGAGCCCGAGTCCGGCGTGGTGAGGCCGCCGAGGAGGCTCATGAGGGTGCTCTTCCCCGCGCCGTTCTCCCCCAGGATCGCGTGCACCTCGCCGGCGCGCACCTCGAGATCGACGCCCGCGAGCGCCACCGTCGGACCGAACGACTTTCGTGCGTCGCGGACGGACAGGAGGCTCTGCCGAGCGTCTCCGTGAGCGTCTCCGTGATCCGCGCTCGCGGTCACTCCAGCCACTTCTTCAGATCCGGCTGGATCAGCTCCGAGATCTCCGGCGTGTCGAGGTTCTTTCGCGTGACGACGCGTGCGCCCGTGTCGATGCGCTTCTCGATCGGCTGACCGCGCAGCCGCGACGTCATCGTCTTCACCGAGACGTAGCCCATGTTGAACGGGTTCTGGACGACGAGCGCGTCGATCGCCCCGTCGCGCACCCCCTTCACGAGCTTGTCCGAAGCGTCGAAGCCGACGAAGTGAACCTTCCCCGCGAGGTTCGCCTTGCGGAGCGCGAGGAGCATGCCGAACGTGGTCGATTCGTTCGGCGCGAACACCCCCTGGACGGCTCCCGACGCGGCCTTCTGCGCGGCGAGGAGGTTCTCGCTCGTGGCGAACGCGCTCTCGGTGGTCGCGCCGCCGTACTGGTTGTCGCTGACCACGTGGAGGTTCGGGTGGTCCCTCATGGCCGCGAGGAAGCCCTCTTCGCGGTGCGCGGTGCTCGCGGAGCCCTCCTGGTACCGGAGCACGACGACGTTCCCCGTGTCGCCCATCTGCCGCGCGAGCTCGTCGCCCGCCATGCGTCCGGCCGCGACGTTGTCGGTCGCGACGAAGCTCGATTGCGCGTCGCCCTGGAGGTCCGAGTCGAACACGACGACGGGGATGCCCGCGCTCACGGACGCGCGCACGGACGCGGTCAGCCCCTTGTCGCTGAGCGGCGCGACGACGATGCCCGAGACCCCCTGCGCGACGAAGCTGTCGACCACGTCGATCTGCCCCTTCAGGTCGTCTTCCTTGAGAGGGCCCTTCCAGACGACGTCGACGCCGAGCTCGCGCGACGCCTTCACGGCGCCCGCGTGCACCGACTTCCAGAACTCGTGCGTCGTGCCCTTCGGGATGACGGCGATGCGGAGCTTCGCGCCCCCATCGCTCGCGCTCGCGCCGCCACTCTCATGCCCGCGTGAGCACGCGACGGTGGCAAGGACGAGGAGCGCGCCCAGCGACAGCGACAGAAGCGGGAGCCTCAAGACCGGCCTCTCGTCATCCGCGCACGATAAGCCATCTGGTCGTCGTGCATCCGCTGAAACACGTCGTGCTTCGCGTCGTGGTACTCGCGGACGGCGCCGCCGGCGGGCAGCACCACGCTCCCTGCCTGGCTCATCGCGCCCATCGCGACGACGAGCGACGCGTGGTCTCCAGCCGCGACGGCGCCGAGCATCGCCGCGCCGAGCAGCACCGCTTCGGGCTCACGAGGAAGCACGATGGGGCACCCCGTCACGTCCGCGTGCTCGCGGAGGAAGAGCGGGTTCTTGGCGTCCCCCCCGCACGCGAGCAGCGTCGTCGTCGGGTAGCCCTGAGCCCGCAGCGCGTCGAGGATGTGCCGCGTGCCGTGCGCGATCGCCTGGACGGTCGCGAGGTAGAGGAGCGCGAGCGCATCGACCGAGTCGTCGAGCGAGAGCCCGGAGACCATTCCGCGGAGCGTCGGGTCGGCGCGCGGCGAGCGATTGCCGTGGTGGTCCGGCAGCACGTGAAGCTCGCGCGTGAGCTCGGCAGGGGAGGCGACGCCGTCATTTGCGGCGACCGCCGCGAGCCGATCGTTGAGGAGCGCGTAGACGCTCGTGCCCCGCGCGGAGGCCTCTCGCAAGAGCTCGGCGCCGCGCGCATGCGAGCGGATGGTGAAGTCGAGCAGCGCGCCCGTCGCCGACTGGCCGCCTTCGGTGAGCCACATCCCCGGGACCATCGCAGAGAAGTAGGGACCCCACACCCCGGGGACGAACCGCGGCTCTCGCGAGACCGCCATGTGACAGGTGGACGTGCCGCAGATGATGGCGAGCCGCTCGTCGAGCGTTTCGGTCGTCGGGGCAACGCCGTCGATGCTGGCACCGAGGAGGCCGAGCCCTCCGGCATGGGCGTCGATGATCGAGACCGCGACGGACGTGCCGGCGGCGAGGCCGAGCTCGCGCGCCGCACGCTCGGTGAGCAGCCCGACACGCTCGCCCATCGGCCGGACCCGCGTCCCGATGCGCGCGTAGCCTTCGTCGACGAGCGCTCCGAGACCGACGCGGCGGAAGTACTCGTCGCTCCACCGCCCGCCGTCCCCCTCGTGGCCGAGGTACGTCCACTTGCACACGGTCGTGCACAGCGAGCGCGTGTCGCTTCCGGTCGCGCGGTACGTGAGGAAGTCGGGCAGGTCGAAGAACCGCGCGGCGCGCGAGAAGGCGCGCGGGAGCTCTTCGGCGAGCCACAGCAGCTTCGGCGTCTCCATCTCGGGAGAGATGACGCCGCCGACGTAGCGGAGCACCTCGTGGTGCGTCTCGTTGATGCGGCGCGCCTGCGCCTTGGCGCGATGGTCCATCCACACGATGACGTTGCGCGCGTCGTCGCCCGACGGGCTCACGCTCACGGGGCGGTCGTTCGCGTCGAGGACGACGAGCGAGCAGGTCGCGTCGAAGCCGATTCCTCGAACGCGCGCGGGGTCCGTCGCATCGACGCGGAGCGCTCGACCGATGGCCTCGGCAGCGGCGCGCCAGATGTCGTCGGACGACTGCTCGACGAAGTCGGCGCCCTCTCGCCACGTCCGGATCTCCGCGACCCCGACGCCGTACGAGGTGCCCGATGCGTCGAAGAGGCCGGCGCGTACGCTCCCCGTACCGACGTCCACCCCGAGGAAGAGCGGGCCTCCCGACTCGGTCACGGCTTCCCCAGCACACGCACCCGGAAGCCGAGCTCCTGCGAGAGCGCGACCATCTCCTCGAAGATATCGCCGTACGCGACCGCGACGTGATTCGACAGGTAGTGCGCCATCAGCGTGTCTCGCGACATCTTCATGTCGGCCGCCATGAACGGCCACTGGCGCGTCGTCCCCTCCCACCACGCGTCTCGCGTCGCGGGCGGCAGCTTCACGACCTCACCGCGCCCGACGTCCATCCATAGCTCCTCGCCGCGAATGTACGACCTCGCCCAGGTCATCTCGCCCGGGAGGCTCTCCCCTGCGAACGTGCCGCCCGGCGTGGGGAAGTAGAGCGAAGGCTGACGGTACGAGTGAACGCCGCGCAGCGAGCCAGGGTCGTGGTTCATCGCGTAGGCGCCGCAGGATCCGGAGTTGAGCAGGACCCACAGGAAGCGCGACGGGTCCGAGGGGTCGGGCGCGCCCCAGCGGACGTCGTGGAACATCACGGCCTGGTGGAGCCCCTTCTCCTTGAGGACGCGCTTCATCAGCTCCATCGGGATGACGTTCCCCTGGTCGGCCTCGGTCGCGCACGCGATCGTGTCGCCGTCGCCTTCGGGGCGACAGGCCGAGTTGAACAGCCCTTCGGCGAGATCGGACGGAGGCCGTAGTGGGATGAGCCCAAGCTGGTATTGCCACCCGAGGCAGTCGGCCTTGAACTCCTCCATCAGATCCTTCACGACGAGGTAGTCCCGGAGCTGCTCCTTCGTCGCTTCCTCGTCGAAGTCCTCCGCGCCCGCTTCGCGCCAGTGAAACTGGACCCCTTTGTCCTTCACGAACGCAAACGCATCGTCGATGCGCTTCTGCGGGATGCGCCGGCCGCGGTCGATGATCCACGCCTGGTCGACCTTGTGCTCGGCGAAGCCGTGGCGATGGAGCAGCCTCGGGCCGAAGTAGCCATTGATCATTCCCATCGACGTATCGCCGAGCATGAGAATGAGCGCGCGCCGCGTCTTGATCCCCGCGGCGACCTTCGCGGCGATGCCCGAAGCCGCCTTCGAGACGGGCGCGTGGTAGGCGATCGCGTCCTCCGGATACCGGATCTGGCCGGTCGTGCACCACTCGTCGAGGCGCTCCATGAAGACGGGGTCGGCCGACCAGTCGGCGGAGTCCGTCCACGCGCGCGAGAAGCGGCGGCCGAGGCTCTCGAGGCACGCTCCTGTGTTGAGCAACCCGACCAGACCCGGCCACTGGCCAGAGAAGTTGCTCGCGAGGAGGAGGGGGTTGTCCTTCCCGACGACGCCGTCGGTCGTGTGAGGCCCGTAGAACCAGTGCACGCAGACGCCGATCATCGGGTCGTCGATCGGGCCCAGCTTCTCGATCGCCTCGTGCGGCTTCGCGAGGAAGCCCGGCACGCGGTACGTGTCGCGACCGACCTTCCGGAGCGCGCGTTCGAGCTGCGTCGTGGCCTCCTCGATGCTTGGGAGGGCGAGCTCGTTGGGCTTCGCGCGGGCGTCGCCGGGCCAGAACAGGGCAACTCTCTTGCTCATGAACTAGACCTACCACGGCCGTGCGACGGACCAACGGTCGCGCCGCGCGACAGTCTTCGTGGCTCGTCCGCAATCGAGCGTCGCAGTGAAGCCTGGCCGACGCCGACCGCATCCTTAACTTCGGTGCAGGCGTGACAGACGGCTCAAGCTCAGGAGGTGACGCCATGACCACGATGGAAGTCGCAAAGAAGTACGTCTCGCTCTGCAAGGAAGGGAGGAACGACGCCTGCCTCGACACCCTCTTCGCCGAGGACGCGATGAGCGTCGAGGCCGCAACTCTCCCTGGAGGCGATCGCACCAGCAAGGGCCTCGCGGCGATCCGCGAGAAGGGCAAGGCGTGGATGGATACTCACACCATCCACAAGGCCGAGGTGTTCGGCCCTTACCCGAATGACGACCGCTTCGTCTACGAAGTGACCAACAAGCCGACGGGCAAGCGCTTCGCCATGGACGAGGTCGGGCTCTTCACCGTGAAGAACGACAAGATCACCCGCGAGGAGTTCTTCTACTCGATGGGCTGACCCGTCTTCTTGCCACGCGGCGACGCGCCTCAGCGCCTGCGGTGCTTCGGCTTCCGCTGCGCGGGCTTGGCGTCCGGCTTCGGGACCGATCCGTACGCCTCCTGCGGCGCGCTCCGGCTCAGGACGAGCACCGCGCGCCCCCCTTCGGACCTCGGGTGCGCGCTCACGAAGCCCTCGCTCTTCGCGAAGCCCCCGAGGTCTCCGCGGTGCTCTTCCATGTACGCGCTGAACCGGCTCCAGAGCTCGCGCGCCTCGTCGACGGGCATCGCGACTCCGTCGATCTTGACCGCCAGCGTGGGCGCCGCCGGTGCGCCCGCGCTCGGTCTTTGCGGCGAATCGGGGCTCACTGGATGTCTGCCATGATCTCCGCGGCGTGTGCGGTGACGTCGACCGTCCGGTAGATCTTCTTGACCCTCCCGCTCGCGCCGATCACGAAGCTCTGACGAGAGATGATCCCCGCGTTGACCGGCACACCGAACTGCGCCGCGATCGCGCCGTTGGCGTCGCTGACGAGCAGGAAGGGGAGCTTGTGCGCCTTCGCGAACGCGCGGTGAGACTCGTCGGTGTCGGCGGAGATGCCGATGAGCACGACCCCCTTCGCCTTGAGCGCGCTCCACGCGTCACGGAACGAGCATGCTTCGGTGGTGCAGCCCGGGGTCTCGTCCTTCGGATAGAAGTAGAGAACCACCGGCTTCCCTTTGAGCGCCGAGAGCTGCACCGGAGTGCCGTCGGAAGCGGTCGCCGCGAAGTCGGGGGGCACGGCGTCGATGGCCACGGAGCCCGGTGCGCTCGGGCCCACGGCAGCCGAGGCCGAGGCGATCGTCGGGGGCGGTCCGAGGACGGGCGGAGGCTCGTTGCAAGCGAGCGAGGCGAGGACGAAGGCGAGGGGAGTCGCCGCGAGGGGATGGATGCGCATGGCTCGAAGCTGGTTCTTGCACGGCGCGTCGGCGGTGGAAAGCAGCGGATCGCGCTCGACTTGCGCCGAGCCTGACGAGGTCTGGCGAGACGGGCTATCGGCCTCGGGGTCTCACGGGCACCCGGCGAGGCTATTGTCGAGGTAGCAGCCGACGCCGTCGTTCCCGCCGACGCCGGTGCAGCACGAGGTACCTGTCGGGCAGGTTCCGGAGCGATTGACGCTGCCGGCGTCGTCGAACGTGCCGCACGTCGAGCCATCGAGAGAGAGATTCGGCCCTCCCGACCCGACCGGGCAGACCAGGTCTCCTCCGCCGGCGTTGTAGACCGGATCCACCCACTGCCCGTCCTCGCACGTGCCGCCGCTGACGCAGCAACCGCACGCCTCCCAGTAGCAGCTGACCCCCTGCAACGCAGGCCCGCACGTGGGCGTCGACCATCCGTCTCCGCAGGGGTTTGCGTCCGCGTTGCCGTCGGTCGTCGCGTCCACCGGACCTCCGTCGGGCGCCGGGATCGAGGCCCCAGGGTGCGCCGTGGACGTTCCTTGTGAGGTCCCCTCGCAGTCTGCTCCGCTCTGCACCCAGATCCCGTTCTGGCACACGACGGTCGTCCCCCCGCACCGGCTCTCCTGCGGACATTCGGCTCCCTCGAGCGAGCACGGACCCGAGAGCACGGTCACCCCGGGGTCCGGCCCGCACACGGAGCTCTGGCCCTGTGCCTTGGAGCTGCCTGCGCTCGAGGACGTGCCTGTGCTGGCGGACGTGATGCCGCCGCACGCCTCGAGGACGAGCAGCAAGGAGAGCGGAGGAAGCAGCATCAAGACGCGCATGCCGCACCTGTTGCAGCGGTCGTGCCCGCAGCAAACGTGGGATTGCGGGTTTCAACTGAGCCACTCCCTGCCAGGACAGGACAGTGCTGTCGTTGTGCAGCGCAAGCGGAGATACCTTTGCTTCCCCGTGCAACGGGGCGCGAACAAGCGTGAGGTCGTGCCGTCCGAGAGCCGTCCTGTCGAGGCCAAGAGCACGTACTTTTGCGACCCGCTCGGTCGGGTGCGCGAAGAGATCAACAATGTTTCCAGCCCCGATGACCGGGGAGCGAAGGAGGGCAACAACCTTCTCGACCCAACGCATCGGGATCGAAAGGATCTCGACGATGTTCGCGACCCGCCTGAGTGGGTGCAAAAAGATATGAAGGAGGTTCGTGTCCCGGCGCGTCGGGTGCGAAAGGATCCAAGCTACCTTCACGTCCCGCTTCGTCGGGTGAGGAAGGATGTTACTTATGTTTTGCTCCCGGCCGATCGGGTGTCGAAGGATATGAACTACCTTCGACCGGCGCGCAGGGTACGAAAGGAACTCAGTTACCTTTCGATCCCAGCCGGCTGGGTGCAGGAGGAACTTGATTCTATTTGCGACCCGGGATGCAGGGATGGAAAATACTTCAGTTACCTATGATTCCCGCCGCGTCGGGTGTCGAAGGATGCTGAGCTCCTTCGTCTCCCCGACCGCCGGGTCAGAAAGGATGCGCGGATTGGGGCGATCGAAGCGTGCGTTCGAGCGAAGGACCGAAAGACCGTGGCGACGGAGAGACGCGAGCGTGCGGAGTGTCCTCGGATCGACGCGACGGAACCGCGCGCGGGCTCAGAGGGTCGCGAGATCGTTGACGCTCAAGGTGCCGTCCTTTCGGACCTCGACCTGTTTGGTGCGGACCCACGACGCTCCTCCGATCGTCCCGTTGACGCGGGACGGTGCTGTCCCCGTTTCGAGGGTCACGCATCGAAGGTTCGTGCCTGCGTGACGACAGACGAGCGTTCGCTCCGTGAACACCATCGTTGGCTCATCGGTCTCGAAGCCGTGCTCGTCGAAGGCGTGGTGCGTGTGGTCGGCGAAGCGTGCGATCACCCGCAAGATGCCGTCGGTCTCCGTCGCGCTCGCGACCTCGGCGTCCACGGCGTAGTGCGTGTCTCCGCACTGCGGACGTCCGAACTCCACCGGCAGCTGGAACCAGGCGTGCGGCGTCCGCAAGGCGAGGCCGTTCGCGCAGGCGCCCGTCACGGCGCGGAGCTCGAGGAAGCTCGAAGCGCCGACGATGGCCCGCAGCGTCTCCTTCGGCAGGCATGCTCCGGTGTCGTCCGCGCCGAACGCCACGACGGGGAAGTCGTCGGGAACGGTCTGGCCGAACGCGCGCGCGCAGAGCGCGACCTCGTCGCGGAACGGGCCGGCAGCGACCTGCGGAAACCCTTCGCGAAGTCCGAGCCCCCCGACGTCGACGAGCGGCGTGTGAGCGTCGGTCTCGACCTCGCCCGTCCCAAGCACCACGAGCTCCGAGACGCACACCTCCCGCCAGTCCTTGTGCGTCCCCGTCTTGACCTCGGCGACCTCGAGCTTGAAGTCGCCGCCGGCGAGATCCGTGTCGAGGTACTGCATCGCGCGCGCGTCCGGATCGAGCCGCCACTCGGCGATCACGGCCCCGTCTCGTCGCACGACGATGCGCACGATGCGCACGTTGGCTTCGAAGAGATCTCCGTAGTGCGAGGACGTGGAGTCGTAGCCGGCGACGATGCCGATGCGCCGGACGCGCGTGTCTGCCGGGACGCGAAAGGCGATCCACGCGCCGACGAGATCGCCGGTCTTCCCTTGCCACGCAGTGTCGGCGCGCCCGTCGACGAGGTGGGCAGGGAGATCGGTCCTGTTCCCGACCTCGCTCGAGACGGCGATCGAGCAGCGCGAGTGATGCAGGAGATCCACGAGCTCTTCCGTCGTGTCCGCAGCCTCCGTCGAAGGCGTCCGGTCCGGCGTCGCCGGGTTGACCGCGGCGTCGCTGCCGGCATTGGTCGGCACGGGCTCGAGGCGCGGTGCGCGCGGGACGATCCAGAGGAGCACCACGACCGCGAGACCGAGCCCCCCGAGCGCGATCACGACCGGCGCCAGCTTCGATGGCCGCATCATCGGCAAGGGCTAGCACTCATCGTCGTTCGCGGTAGCATCCGCGGATGACCTGGCCGTGGCGTTGGCTCGACTTGCGCGCGGTCCTGCTGGCGTCGACGGTGGCCGCCGCGGGGTGCCATGACGCGGCGAAGGGTGCGGACGCCGCGCCTCCTCCGCACAGGAGCGAAGCGAGCACGGACGCGGGTCAGAAGGACTCGGGGCCTCCGGGGTTCGAGGGCTTCACCGTCTACGCGGCCGCTGCGGATCAGTCGGTCGTCGAGAGCTTCTTCGAGTTTCTCCCCGAGGCGCACGCAACGGTGGTGGCGTCGGACGACCCGACCTCCGCGGCGGCCTCGGCAGCGACGACGCCGACGACGGCCATCCCCGTAGCGTTCCTCACCGATCTGTCGTGCGGCGAGTGTTACCAGGTGGTCGCGAACGGCAGCTCCTACGACGTCCACGGCGGGAACGCGCTCGGCGCGCAGTACGGCCTCGCGCAGCTCCTCGAGGAGGTCGGCTTCCGGTTCTTCCATCCCTGGCAGTCGAAGGCGCCGGCGACGCCGGTCGCACAGCCCATCGCGTCGAAGAACATCGGCCCGATGTTCACCCCTGCGATGTCGCTGCGCGGGCTTCACCTGCACACGCTCCACACGATCGAGAGCTACTTCACGTTCTGGGCGTCGAACGCGAACAACGGCGGCTTCGTCGCGGACGCAGGGACCACGGACGGGGGCGCGTCGCCGCTCACGGGCGTGGACGGCGCGCGCCGGGTCATCGACTGGATCGTGAAGAACCGCGGCAACTACGTCGAGTGGTCGGCGCTGAACGACATCGTCACCGACGACGCCGAGGACCTCGCGGCGTGGCAGAGCCACACGAGCACGCTCATCTCGTACGCCCACGCGCGCGGGATCAAGGTCGGCATCGGGACGGAGCTGTTCGGCGTCAGCAACTTCCAGCTCTCCTTCGACCTGCTCGACGACGAGAACGACGCGAACGCGAAGGCCGACGTCGACGCGCGCCTGCACCTGCTCACCGACGGCTTGCCGTGGGACATCGTCGACCTCTCGTTCGGCGAGTTCGTCGGGGCGGACCCGAACGTGTTCCTCACGAGCGTCGACCTGGCGTACACGGAGCTAGAGAGCATCGCGCCGGGCACCACGATGGCCGCGACCATCCACGTCGGGAGCTCGCCGAGCCTCGAGGTGACGTACGACGGCCAGACGCTGCTCTATTACTTCCTCGTCCAGTACGCGAACCCGGCCATCGTCCCGTGGATCCACACGGTGATGTACTTCGACTTCTTCCAGCCGGTGGACGGCGCGTACGGGATGACCAACTTCGACCAGCACCTCGCGTACCTGCAGGCGCGGCTCAAGGCTGGCCAGCCCGCCGGGTACTACCCGGAGTCTGCCTACTGGGTCGCGTTCGACGACTCCGTCCCGACCTATCTGCCCGTCTACATGCGGTCACGGTGGCTCGACCAGTCGAGCCTCGCGAGCGCCGCGGTGGCGGGCGGGTACGGCGGGCTGCAGCAGCATGTCCTGTTCTCGTCGGGGTGGGAGTGGGGCTACTGGCAGAACGACTACGCGACGCTGCGCATGAACTTCACGATGCCGAGCGCGTGGACGGACCCGGTGGGCGACATGTTCGCGCCCTGGGGAACGCAAGGCGCGGGGCTCGCGACCCAGATCGGCGCGCTCGGCGAGCTGCAGAGCACGTACCTCATCGACCAGGCCCTCGCGGCGTACATCGCGGGGCAGGACTCGACCGTCGCGCTCGGCATCGCCGGGAACGTCATCTCGCAGCCGGTGCGCACCACCTTCGCGCAGCTCGCGGCGATGAGCGCGTCCGACCAGGCGACCTTCGCCAGCACCGTGCTCACGCCGCTCTCGCAGCTCGACACGAGCACGCAGTCGATCCAGTCGGCGGTGACGGCGCTGAAGCTCGACCCGAAGGACCCGTGGCTTTCGGAGACGATCGACGGGATCGACATCGACGCGGACCGCGTGCACTTCGTCCTCTCGCTCTACGAAGCGGTCGCGACGCTCACGGCGACCGGGAGTGACGGAGGGTGGCTCGCGAAGGCGGACGCGGCGCTCGCCGACGCGCAGACGGTCGTGGCTCGCCGAGGCACGGCGCTGCACTATCCCGTCCCGGCGCAGCTCACGGGCTCGAGCGCGAACTCGACGTCCTATACCTCCGGCTACCTGACCGAGGCCGCGACGCTCTGCTACTGGAGCCGCGAGCGCATCCAGGCGCGCGCCGTCGTCGTGAACGACACGTCGAGCGTGCCGGGCTGCGTGCCCTGAGGCTCGCTAGAGAATCCCGTACTCCTTCAGCCGTCGATAGAACGTGCGGCGCGGCAACCCGAGCTGCTTCGCCGCCTGCACGCGGTTCCAGTTGCACGCGGTCAAGGCACGGAGGATGTGCTTCTTCTCCTCGTCCTTGAACTCCTCGGGGCTCCTTGCCACGGTCTCGCGCGGGACCTCGTCCTTCGGACGCCGGAGCGGCACCGTCGTCGGGAGCTGCAGGTCGGGCGCGGTGATCTCGTCGCCGTCGCTCATCAGCCACGCGTTCAAGAGGACGTGCTCGAGCTGCCGCACGTTGCCAGGCCAGTCGTAGGTGGCGAGGGTGCGCAGCGCTCCCCGCTCGACGGCCTTCCGGTCGCGTCGGTAGCGGGTCGCGAAGAGCGAGAGGAAGTGATCGATGAGCGCCGGCAGGTCGTCCTTGCGCTCGCGCAGGGGGGGGATCAGCACCTGGATGACGTTGAGCCGGTAGAACAGATCCTCGCGGAACGTCCCGGCGGCGACCATCTGCGAGAGGTCTCGGTTCGTCGCCGCGACGATGCGGACGTCGACCGGTTCTTCGCGCGCCGCTCCGACCGGGCGCACGGTCTTCTCCTGGAGCGTGCGAAGGAGGCCCGCCTGCATCGCCTGCGGCAGCTCGCCGATCTCGTCGAGGAGCACCGTGCCCCCCTCGGTCTCACGGAAGAGACCCTTCCTGTCGCGGTCGGCGCCGGTGAACGCGCCGCGCACGTGCCCGAACAGCTCGCTCTCGAGGAGGTTCGCGGGGATGGCGCCGCAGTTGAGGCCCATGAACGGCTTCTTCGCGCGGATCCCGGCCTGATGAATCGCGCGCGCGACGACCTCCTTGCCGACCCCGCTCTCGCCGGTGACGAGCAGCGACACGTCGGTGTCCTTCACGCGGTCGATCAGCGCGTAGAGCTTGCGCATCGCGGCGCTCGTGCCGACGAGCCCGGCGTAGCCGAAGTGTCCGTCGAGCTCGGCGCGCACGGCGCGGAGGTCCTTGCGCACGATGGAGAGCTGCTCGGTCCGGCGTCCGAGCACCCGTTCGAGCTGATCCCGCGCCGCGGCGAGCTCGCGGTTCGCGCGCGCGAGCTCCGCTGTGCGCGCGCCGTTCTCCGCGAGGAGGCGGGCCGTCTCGATCGCGATGGCCGCCTGGTCGGCGAAGGCTGCGAGGGTAGGGAGCTCGCTCTCGAAGCGCGCGCCCGGCCGGAGGCGCGTCTCGAGGTAGAGCGCGCCGATCGGGAGCCCCTGCGGTGGAGCGCCGCGGATCGGCACGCACGCGATTGACTGGATCATGAGCTGGTGGACGCTGACGGCCTCCGCGAGGCGCTGGTCGTCGCGCGCGCGCGTGGCGATGACCGGCTCGCCCGTGCGCACGACGGTCTCCGCGACCGACCGCGAGAACGACGCGTGCGACTCGTCGCCGGTGGCGTCGCGCGAGGCGTGCACGGACAGGTCGCCGGTGTCGCTCCGCAGGACGACGAAGCCGCGCTCGGCGCCGAGCAGGAAGACGGCGTGCTCGGTCACCTTGGAGAGCAGCCGCGGAAGGTCGTGCTCGGTCGCCAGCTCGCGCATCACCTCGAGAATGTGGCCGAGCTTCGCTTCATCGGTGCGGGTCTGACCGAGCAGGGTCGCTTGCCCCGCCCGACTCTGCGTGTTGCCGAAGCGCGAGGTGAGCGGCGCGGCAGGCGACGTGGCGTAGTGGGCTTGCCGGAGCGCATGGCGCCGAGGGTCGTCCCAGAAGACCTCGCGAAGGTCGCGCGGCAGCTTCGAGGCGATCTCCTCGAGGATCCCGAGCGCGTCGTCGACGTCGCGCCGCGCGAGCGCCATGCTCCCCTGGCCCGAGAGCAGTCGCGCGCGCGCGTCGAGGGTGCGCCACGCCCACTCCTTCCTGCCCGCTCGCTGCGCGCTCGCGAGGGCGCGATCGAACGCGGCGCGGGCCGCGCTCTCCTCGTTCCACGCCATCGCGATCGTCCCTTCGACGAGATCGGCCAGCGCCTGGTGCTCGAGGAAACCACCGTCCTTCACCTCGGCCTTCAGCGCGTCGAGCTCGCGACCGAGCGCGCCCGCCGTGGCTCCCGGGTCTTTCACGCGCACGAGCAGCCCCTCGAGGTGCGCTTCCATCGCGTCGAGGACTCGCCCTTGCGCGGCGCGCGCGGTCGCACACGCGGTGTAAAGAGCCGCGGCCTCGGACGGGTCGCCGGTGCGCGCGACGAGGTCTGCGCGCAAGCCGAGCAGGTCTGCGCGTGCGAGGGCGCCGAGCTCCTCTTCGCTCTGCGCGAGCGCCTCGATCGACGCCCGCGCGCGAGAGTACCGACCGAGGTAGAGGTCGAGGTTGGCGAGGTTCATGAGCGCCTGGTGGACGGCGACGAGCGCGCCGCTGCGCCGCCCCATGTCGACCGCGGCCTCGAGGTGCGAGAGGGCTCCCTTGAGGTCGCCGTCGAGCTGCGCGAGGTTCGAGAGGTTGAGGCGGACGGTCGCGACGGTCGACGCGTCCCGCGCTTCCTCGGCCGCGGTGAGCGCGAGGAGATAGGTGGCGCGGGCCTCGTCGTTGCGGCCGCCGCGCTGGTGCGCGATCGCGAGAGAGCAGAGCGCGATGGCCGCGAGGCGGCAGTTCTGGAGGGAGCGCGCGAGGGTCACGGCCCGATCGAGCTCCTCGCGCGCGAGGACGTCGCGCCCGTCGTAGACGTACGCAAGGCCGCGGATCGCGCGTGCGTCGGCGGCGATCGTGTCGTCGTCGGCCGTCGCGAGGACCGTCGTGGAGAGTGTCTCCGCCTCCGCGTAGCGCCCCGCGCGGAGGCACGCTCGCGCGCGAGTGACCTGCCAGACGCGGAGGAGCGGGCTGGCGTGCGCCTCTCGATGGACGGTGTCGAGGTGGGCCAGCGCAACCGGCGCATCCCCCCGCCCATACGCGACGCGCGCGCGGGCGACGGCGACGCGGACCGACTCGTCTCTGCCGCGCGGAGCTCCCACGAGGCGCAGCTCCGTCGAGGCCTCGTCGAAGCGCCCCATGTCGAGGAGTCGCTCCGTGTTGCCCAGCGCCTGCTCGCGCGTGGAGGACGGCGAGAGCGACGGCCGCACGAGAGACAGGACCTCGTCGACCTCGTCGACCGACACGAGCGTACGGTCGCCCAGCTGCTTCACCCATCTGCGCAGCACGCCGGGGCGCGCCTCGCTCTTGGCGACGAGGTGCGCTTTCAGAGCGTTCGGGAGCGAGGGCATCGCGCGGTGCAAGAGCTCGGACGCCGACGCGTCGTCGAGCGGCCTGACCTCGAACGGCATCGACGACAGGCGTGCCGCGCCCCAGGTCTCCGCGAGCCACGTGGGGCTCGCTACGGCCACGACGCGCGCTCCCGCCTCGAGGGCACGCAGGACGACGCCGCGCGACGCCTCGTCGAGCCGCTCGACGTCATCGAGGATCAGGTACTGCGCCGAAGATGCCGCCGGGTCCGCGTCGCGCATCTGGAGCTCGAGCACCTCGGTCGGGGACATGGAGCCGTGATCGGCGTCGAACGTCGCCACCGCGTGGCCGCGCACTCCGAGCGTCCAGGCGAGCCGGCGAACGAGCGTCGTGCGCCCCGAGCTGGGAGGACCGACGACCGCGAGGATCTGCCCTTTCCGGAGCGCCGCTGCGCTCGCCACGAGCTCGGTCGCCGCGAGCTCGACGCCGAGGACTGGCCACACCGCCTCGCGCTCGAACATCGCCTTCGGGAGACCGATGGCCAGGCGGAGCGCGCTCTCGAACTCGTCGACGCTGGGGAAGCGCGAACCGGGCTGCGCCTGCTTCGCCCGTGCCGCGATCTCGGCGAGCGCGCGCTGGACGGACTCCGGCAGCTCGTGCCCCCGCCGCTCGAGCCCCTCGGTCAGCGACGCCCCGAGCGCGTAGACCTCCGCGCGCACGGTGAGCGCCGCTCCCTCGAACAGCTCGGGCGCCGCGTACTTCGGCGTGAGCCCTGCTGGCAGCGAGCCTCCCTCTCGCCACGGGGCCGCGAGGCCCAGATCGACCAGCGTCGCGGAGCCGTCCGCGCTGACGATCACGTTGGCCGGCTTCACGTCGCCGTGAAGGAAGCCCGCGCGGTGAAGCGCCGTCAGCTGCGCGCTCGCCTTCGCCAGCGCGTGCGTCCATGCTCCGGCGCCGTCGACGTTCATCACCTCGTCGAGGCTCTGCCCGACGACGAGCTCGCGCACGAGGAAGCGGCGAGCGCCTCCGACGAGCGCACCGAACGCGAGCACCCTCGGGACCCCGACCCCCTCGAGCCCGGAGAGCGCCGTCGCCTCGCGCACGAGCGCCAGGACCTCCGACTCTCCCGCCCCCTCGGCGAGCACCTTCAGCGCGAGGTGCTTCCCCGTGATGCGATCCTTCACCTGCCACACCTCGCCGGCGCCGCCGGCTCCGAGGCGCCGCTCGGCCTGGTAGCGCGCGGGGATGGCGGGGACCGCGAGAGCCTTCACTTCGTGGTCTTCTCCAGGCCGTAGTTGGCGCTCAGACCGAACCAGAACCCGGTGAGCGAGAAGCCAACGCCCAGGCGCGTCTCGAGCTGCTTCATCGGCTTGTAACGTACGCCGAGCTGCGGAAAGTTGATGAGCGGGAAGATGTTGGGCTTCGACCCGCCGTTGGCCCACGACGGCTCGGCGAAGCCGTTGACGTGCGGGGTGCCGGTGCTGCTGTGGTCGCTCGAAGCGCACCCAGGCCCGGAGGTGGTCGACGCGCAAGCGACGTAGTTGCTCGGGGAGATCTGGTTGTTGCCCGGCTGGAGCGGCGTGACCCAGTTGTCGAGGAGCGTCCCGAAGATGAAGCCGAGGCCGAACTCGGCGCCGTACTCGAAGTCCCAGTGGGGCGCGATCTTCACCGTCCAGAGGAGATCGGCGGAGAGGTAGATGCCGGCGAGGCTGCTGTTGACGACCGACCAGTTGCCGGGCTGAGTCGGGTCGCTCCCCTTCGTCGAGAAGAGAATGTCGCCGGTTCCGTACTCCGTGTAGCTGATGGCCGGGATGAGCGAGAAGTTGTCGTGACGGAGGTCGAACTCGAGGCCGACGGAGTTCGAGTAGAGCGTCTTTCCGCCGTTCACGAAGAGGTTGAGCATGAACTGCGGGACGACGTTGCCGCGGTACCGGAGCCCGATGAAGTAGTACCGCTTCGTCGGATCCTCCGCGGTGTCGAACATCGTGCCGGGCTCACCGGGGGTCGCGTCGGTCTTCACCGGGACGATGGCGACGACGGCTCCCGGCGGGTTCACGTCGAGGTCGATCGCGATCGTCTGCCCCTTCGTCTCCGGGTCGACGCTGATCTGCTTCTCGACCGGCGTCGCCCCCTCCGACTCGAACTTCATCGCGTGGCTGCCAGGGTCGACGGCGACCGCGCTCCCGTCGAGGCTCTGCGTGACGACCGCGCCGTCGATGGTCACGGTGACGGCCGTGACGGCCTTCCCGCTCGCGTCCTTCGCCGAGAAGACGACGCTCGGCTGGATCGCCGCGATCGCCGTGAGGAGATCGCTGCACTGCTTTTGCAGGGGCTTCGGGCAGACCGGGCGCGTGCACGTCGTGAGCTCGGTCATCGCCTTCGTGAACTTGCCCGCGGCCTTGTCTGCCTGCGCCGCCTTGAGGGAGCCGGGGCAGTCGATCTTGCCGTTCGCGCGTGGGTATTCGACCGCGACGTCCTTCGTCGCCGCCTCCGCGACCGAGAACTTCACCTCCGTTCGAGCGGTGCCGACCGTCGCGACGAGCACGTGGTCGCCAGGGTTCACCCTCCGCGGCACGTCGAGCGCGACCTCCGGGATCGTGACGCCGTCGATGGTCACCGTCGGGGCCGGGACGCCTTGCGGGCGCGCGAGCTTCAGGTTCACCGACGGGATGCGACCTTCCACGGTGCCGGCGAGCGTGCTCGCCTCCGCGCGCGCGGCCTTCGAGAGCGCAGACTCGTTGGGCTTCGCGGCAATCCGGTCGACGCCGAGGAGCACCTGCCTCCCCTCGATCAGGTGGCCGATCGCGAGCTCGGATTTGCCTAGCGCGAGCGCGATCGCAGGGGTCTGCATCAGCGCGTACGCGACCTTGTACTTCGCCTCGGCCGCCGCCATGTCGCCGGCGTCGCGCGCGTCGTTCCCCGCCTTGTAGAGGACCTGCGCGTTCTCGCGGTCCTCCGGCGATTGGGCGTAAGCGACGGGGGCGAGCGCGACGATCGCGAGGAGTCCGAGCGTCGTGATGGCCGAGCGATGGGTCGTCATGGGCCCGCGATGCTACACGCGACGCTGCGCCAGGGGGAGACGTCGCGTCGGCGCAGCAACTGCGGTACCCGTCGTCGATGCCTCCGACGCACAAGGCTCCCTGGGTCGCGCCCGCCGTCGCCCTCCTCCTCGGCTCCCACGTCGGGTGCCACGCGCGTCCGTCACCCGAGGATCCTGCGCCCGCTGCCTCCGGGTCGTCCGTGCCGCTCTCGTCCGCCCGCTCGGCGGCCGCCCCGTCGACGTCGCCCGTCGCTCGAGCGCCCTCGACGGACGACGTCGCCCAGGGCACCGGCCCGAGTCGGGCGATCGCGACCGTCCTCGCCTGGAATGCCGCCATCAACGCCCACGATTCGGCGCGCCTCGCTCCCCTCTATGCGGATCCGGTCGAGATCTACGGGACCAAGATGCCCCGCGCCCGCGCGCTCGCGGCCAAGCAGGCGTCCTTCGCGAAGCACGACCACGACGCGCTCTCGTCGATCGAGGTCACCCCGGCCGGCCACGCGCAGTTCGACAAGAAGAGTACAGGGCGTGACGGCAAGCTCCTGGAGGTGACCGGGTATCTCGATCTGCGGCAGGAAGGCGGGACGTGGCTCATCGCGGCAGAGGGAGACACGACGACGGACGCGAACCTGGAGCGCGCGAAGGCGTCACGCTGCGAAGTCGCCGTCAGCACGCTGGTGTACGCCACCCGCGAGGCGCGGAAAGCCGTGCGGGACATCGAGGAGGGCGCGAAGACGGCCCCGGAGGAGGTGCACCCCGGCGGCATGTTCTTCCCGCCGGAACCGGGCGGCACCACGTGGGCCGTGGGGGTCTGCGAGGACCATCCCGACAGGATGCCGTGCTTCTATCACTTCAAGGTCGACGTCACGGTCGGCACGGTCAGCTGCGAGGGCCTCTGCGACGGAGGTCCCGTGGCCACCGACCCGACGCTGGTCGCAAGAATGAAGACCGCCTGCAAGTGACGCGCGCGCCGTGCGCTCCACTCAACCGACCTGTAGGTATCGCCGCTTTTTCGTGAGCGGACGGGCGCGATGCTAGAGTCGCCTTAACCTCTGGGGGATAGCGAGACGCTCGGTTGATCCTCCACGGAAGACTCGTCGAACAGACCATCGATCGCGGCGTCACCGGCTCCTTCCAGAAGGAGATCGTGGTGGCGCCCGGCGCCGTCCCGCTCGCGATGGTCCGCAAGCGATGTACCGGGGAGCGCGGAGGCTCGCTCGGCCCCGTGCTCCTCGTTCACGGTTTCGGCCAGAACCGCTACGCGTGGCACCTCCCCTCGCGGAGCCTGGTGAACCACCTCGCGACCGCGGGCTTCGACGTCTACAACCTCGACCTGCGCGGTCACGGACGCTCCCGGCACATGGGAGCGCGGATGACCCACGGCGTCTCCGACTACATCCGGGAGGACCTCCCGATCGCCGTCGAGGAGGTGCAGCGCCACTCGGGAAAGCGGCCGGTCTTCCTCGTCGGTCACTCGCTCGGCGGGCTCGTCTCGTACGCCGCCGCGCCGCTGCTGAACGGCGCGGTCGCCGGCGTCGCCTCGATCGGGAGCCCGTACCACTTCACCCGCGGCTCACGCTCGCTCGGTGCCCTGCGGATCGTCTTCCGCGCGATGAGCCTCGCGCAGGTCACGCCGCTCAACGTCCCGCTCTTCATGACGCCGTGGGGCATCGTCATGCGCCAGACGCGGCGCTTCGCGGAGAGCCGCTTCTACCCCATCCCGCTGCGCGGCTACCACGCCGGCTCCCTCGAGCCCGAGGTGTTCGAGGAGCACCTCCGGCTCGCGTTCGATCGCGGGAGCATCGCCGAGCTCGCGTGCCTCTTCGAGTGGGCGAACGAGCGCCGCTTCGGCGGCAGCGAGTCCGACTTCGCGGACCGCTTCGAGAAGATGGACGTGCCGCTGCTGGTCGTCGCCGGCGCGAACGACGATCTCGCGCCGCCGGCGAGCGTGCGACCCGCATTCGCGCGCAGCGGCTCCAGGGACAAGACGTACCGCGCAGTCCCGCTCGGCCACATCGATTTGCTCGTCGGGCGCGAGGCGCCGAAGCTGACGTGGAAGCTCGTGACGGACTGGCTGACGGAGCGGGCGAAGTAGGAGAGCTCGCGAACGCCGTCGCGCTTGCCGAGCCCGAGGCACCGACGCGATAATGCCGAGCATCCGATGAGCGTCGACGTCGTCGCGTGGACCGAAGAGGGTCGGGTCGCGCTCGCCAAGGAGCTGTCGTGCCGCGGACTGTCGTTGCGAGGCGCCGACGAAGGCGACCTCCGGCGGACCGTGACGGCGTTGGTGCGACGCTTCGGACCGTGCTGGCAGCGAGGAGGCGCGAGCTCTGACGACGTGGGTCGTGCGGCGGTGGCGTTCGCCTGCGGCGAGTGGGAGCAGGCGCTCGGCGCCGCGACGGTCGAAGAGGTCGCAGGAATGGCGTCATTGCTGGGCGCCCGCAGCGACGACGACGGCGGCGCGTTCACCGAGATCGTGCTTCGCCGACGCGGCATCGGGTTCGCGCTGGGCATGCTCGCGAGCATGTGGTCGCTCGTCACGAACTACTCGGATCCGGACTGGCCACACAGCGAGGAGCGGCTCGCGATCTGGCTCAAAGCGATCTCGCCGGACCACTCGTCGTCGCAGGACACGTCGGTGTCTCACGGGAAGGGCGACGTCGCTTACTTCCTCGCGGCTCGACACCGCGATTCGACGGACGAAGCTCGAGCAGAGGCCGTGAGAGCGGCGAGCGAGCTCTGGGCCGAGACGCCGATGCACACGCGACCGGCGCTCGCCTGCGCCGTGGAGGACGTCGACCTCGCGGAGGAGATCGCGAGCGACCTCTTCGCGGGAAAGACGACATCCCATCCGAGCTTCGGCTGGCAGTGTCTGCCGACGCTCATCCGCTCGCGATCGCTCCTTGACCGGCTCCACGCCGACGGGCACTTTCCGTTCACCTATCGCGGCCTCGATGCGCTGGGCGCGGCCGCGCTGCCCTACTATGACGACGCGCTGGGCAAGCGAGCGACAGGGAGCTTTCTGCGCGAGCGCATGATCGAGCAGCTCGTCAACGTGCGTGGGCCGGTCACGGCATCGATCCTCGCGAGGTTCGCCGACAAGGCCCCCCTGAAGAAGGGGGTTCGCGCGTACTTCGCGCGGTACCCGGAGCTTCGAGACGCCGTGCTCGACGACGCGAAGCTCGCCGCCTTTCGCGGGGCGGTGGAGAAGCTCACCGCCACCGCGCGGAAAGGGAAGGCGAGGCGCCCGTAGGTGACGCTCGCCGCTACTTCTTCTTCATCCGGAGCAGCCGTACCTCGAGCGCTGCTTCCGAGTGCTTCGGGTTGATGTCGAGCACCGAAGAGAAGTCACGGAGCGCCTCCGCCGTACGCTTCGCGCGCTTGTAGAGGCGGCCGCGATAGAGCAGAGCGCGCTCGCACAGCGCCTCCTCCTTGAGGATGACGTTGAGCTTGGCGATCGCGAGGGGGATCGCATCCTTCGCGCCGAGGAGCGCCCCCGTCCACGCCACGAGCGCGGCGTACTCCACGTTCGTCGGTTCGGCCGCGAGCGCCTTCCGGGCAAGCTCGTCGGCCTGCGCAGACTCGTTGCGCTGAAGGGCCGCCTCCGCCATGCGGAAGTCCGTCATCGCCTGCACGAGCCGGTCGGAGTCGTCATCCTCCGGCTGCTGAGTGCGCGGGGGAGCCTTGCGCACCTGGCTCTCGCGGAAGGCGACGGAGGGAGGGCTCCCCTTCGGGACCGCGGAGTCGGCAGGGCGCGGCGAGCGGAGGGAAGCCACGGCAGGATCGACGACCTGCGACGCGAGGATCTTCGCGGGACGCCACGACGCGGCATCGCCGGCAGCCGCTGCGGTCGGCTGAGCGCGAGGGATCACGGGGAGCGGTCGCGGCGGGGGCGGCGGTGGCTCTGGCTCCGGGTCCGGAGGTGGCGGGGGGTCCGACGCCGTGCTGACCTCGATATCCTCGGCCCCATCGAGGATCTCGTCGAGCACGGGGAGCGCCAGCATCGGCGGCCCCTTCGCGGCAGTGAACGCGAAGCTCCTCGTGACGGCGAAGGTGTAGACGACAGAGCTGACCGTGTCTTCGCCGGCGACGCGGAGGTCGTACAGGCTCGACAGCGTGGAGGTGGACGAGTGGATGGCCTCGACGACCGCCTGCTCCTCGCCGGTCAGGATGAACTCGGAGAGATCGAGCTCGGGGTGAAACGTGAGCGGCTGCTTGGCGATCCGGCTCAGCGTCGCGCGGACACGCGCGCGGTCGTGCCAGCTGCGGACCGCGACCAGGATCGCGCTCAGCGGGTGACAGGGGAACATCTCCCCCTTCGCCCAGTCCGCGATGAGGTTCACCCCCGCGTAGAAGGCGTAGTCCGTATCGGGGGCGAGGTTGACGAGGCGTTCGAGCTTCCGAGGGACCTGCGCCGAGAGCGCCAGCCGCAGCGCCTCGGCGCCGACGAGCCCGCTCCCGACGAGATACTCGCCGAGCAGCGAGCCCGCGCGCCGGGCCACCTCCAGAGCCTTCACGAGCACGTCCGGAGCCATGAGCCCCGAGGAGACGAGGCCATCCCCCAGCAGCGCGAGCGGGCGCCCGTTGCGCACGACGCACGCGCGACCCTCTTCGAAGTAGATGACGTGGTGCCGACCGTCGACCTCGCGGAGGACGACCGTGCCGGTCTGCCGATGGTCGAGCATGTAGACGAGCACATGCACGAGCGGCGTCGAGGTCAGCGTGCCGCGCGCGGACGGCTCGAGCTGTTCGAGCTGCGCGACGACCTCGATCATCGGGTCTTCGAAGAGCGCGACGCTTCGAGGACGCGGGTTGGGAGCGATGCGGGCGGCGCCCTCTTCCATCACGCGGCCCATCGCCTGCGCGACCATCGAGGGGCTCGTACCGGAGGCCGGATACGACGGCTCGCCGGGGACGACGAAGGCCGCGGCATCGCTGATGTTCGAAGGCTCGTAGCCCTTTCCCGGCAGCGACAGGATGGATGCGATGGAAGGTACGGACGACGAGGAGGGCGACGGCAGCTCCTCGTCGGTCGGGTGTTCGACCTCGGTGGTCTGGATGTCGGGGACCTCCTCGAGCTCGAGCGGCGGGTCCTCCGGAGGGATGTAGTCCTGCGTGAGCCGCTCGTCGGGCTCGAGAACCTCGAGCTCCTCCACGGGCTCGAGCTGCGCCTCGGGCTCCGGCTCCGGCAGGGGTTCCTCGGAGACGGGCGGCCCCGCCTCGGGACCGAGCTCGAGCCCCTTCGTCCATCCGTCGATGCTGAGGATGCGCGCGATGCGCCGGGCAGGGTCGCTGGCGCGCGCCGGCGGTGCCGTGAGATCGAGCTCGACGGGCTTCTGCAGGATGTTCCCGCGCGCGTCGCGGAGGATCTGGACCCACGTTCCCTTCGGACCGCCGGGCGGGCTGCGCGACGCGATGATCTCGGCGACCTCGTTCGTGGTCAGGGCGACCATCGTCCCCATCGGGAGCAGATTCAGCGTCGCGACGAGCAGCCGGAGGACGGTGCGGTCGGCGTCGTCGGGGAGCTCGGCGGCCAGCGTCGCCACGGCGAAATCCGGCTCCGGCTCGGCCATGCCGGGCTCGGGGGTGACGAGGTCGTTGTACCGCCGCGAGATCTGCAGGATCTTCGCGTGGACCGTCGGGAGCCTGCCGCCCGCGTAGAGCGGCCCGAGGAAGCGCTCACGCCGCAGCCACAAAGCCTCGAACGCCACGACCGTGCGGGTGATCGTCGGCTCGTTCACCCGCCCGAGCGCGGTCAGGACCGCGGCGGTGCCGGCGGCGAGCTTGTCCTCCGCGTCCTCCGAGAGTCGCACTGCGCCCGGCATCCGCGGGCCCCCCTCGCCGAGCGCGGCGGCTCGCGGACGGCCGACGTCGTGCATCATCGCGGCCATCGCGATCTGCGCGAGGAGGATCCGGTCGGTCGTGAGCTCTCGCGCCATCGACACCGCGAGGATGGCCGTGTTCACGGCGCGCCCGGCGTCGTCGAAGTTCTGGTTACGGACGTCCGTGACGCCGAGGAACGCGGGGGTCGAGCCGTCGGAGAGGTCGACGAGGCTCTGCGCCACGCGCTTGATCCGCCGCGGCAGCACGTAGCGGCTCGCCTGAAGATCGGCGAAGAACCGCCGCATGATGACGACGGCGGAGGCGTACGTGCGGACGACCTTCTGCTCGAACGAGAGCTGCTCGACCTCGAGCCCCCGGAAGCGCGCGGCGTCGGTCACCGGACGGAGCCGGATCTTCGGGGACGGCGCCTTGTACGCAGCGCCCCCCTTCGCGCCGCGGAGGGCCGCTCCGACCGCCTCGGCGAAGAGCTGCACCTCCTTCTGGTGGACGTCCTTCTGGATCGTGAGGTCCGACCCGCCGCACCACTCGAGGATGTCGCCGAGCTCCGTCGCGGCCTCGTAGGTCGCCCGCGACCCCTTGAGCAGCTGGCCGCCGACGAAGACCGCCTTGCTCGCGAAGAGGACGTTGAAGTGCGCCCCCGAGCGGAGGCCGTAGTCGACGACCGCCTGGTGCGTCTGCTCGAGCTGGCGCAGGAACGCCTGGTTCGACATGTCGTGGATCTGCACGAGCTTCAGCAGGCGATAGACGGCCTGGACGTTCGCGGCGCCCATGTCGCGCGCGTGCTCGAGACGAACGAGCTCCCCGGCGTCGTTCGAGACGATGTCGAGACGCATCGTCATGGCGTCACGCTCCGGAGATCCTGCCGCGGCTCAGTTCGCGTCACGAGGACTCCCCGACGGCGGCCGGGCTGCGGGAGCCGCCCTCGCCTGCGCCGCCACCCAGCCGCTGCTGGATGTGGTTCGCGGCGTCGTTCGCGGCCGCGCGAGTCTCCTCTGCGGTGCCCCAGCGCGACTGCGCGATCTCGCGCAGCGCCGTGATCATCGCGGGTGACTTCGACAGCTCGCCGAGCACGTCGATCGCGGCGATGCGCGTCGCTTCGCGGCCTTCGGAGACGAACACGCCACCCTTGCGGGCCATGTCGAGCGTCACCGGTTCGCCGCGCTCCGGCGACAGCAGGATGAGGGCGCGAAACGTCTCCGTGCGCTCGTCCTGCCCGCGCTCGTTGAAGTCCGCCTGCTTCGGGAGGCGGGCGACCGCGGGCCATGCGTTCTTCATCCGGTAGCGGGCGAGCACACGGAGCGCCGCGACGCGGTTGACGGCGACGGCGTGCTCGAGGAGCGCCGCGATGTCGTTCGTCGCGGCCTCGCCCTCGCCGAGCACCTTGGCTTCGACGCGAACGTTCACGTCCTCGCTGCTCGTCGCCACGAGCTGCAACGCCGCGCGCGCCTCCTGCGTGTTCGCCCGCGCGAGCATCCCCAGGAGACCGTTCACGGCTTCGGGGGAGAGCCCGATGGCTGCGGCCGCGATCTGCGGCTCCTGACCGCGCATCGACCGGGTGATGAAGCGGATGAGCGCAGCCTGGACCGGGCGCGGAGGCTCGCTCCGGTAGGCGGCGAGGACGCGGGGGAGCTCGATCGGGTTGATGATGTCGAGGATGGGCTCGAACACGCCGAGCGAGTCAGGGTTGGCGTGCAGGCTCTTCAAGATCAGGTCGAGCGTGTCGGCGCCGAAGAGCGCGTTCGTCAGCGCGGAGGCGAGGCGGGCGTGGTTCTGCCCCTGCAGCCGCTCGCCGAGGCGGATGACGATGGCGTCGTGCAGCTGGATGACGATTCCGAGCCTGCCCGCGACGACGAGGTCCGCCGACGAGCGCCGGAGCGACGCGAGAACGAGCGGTGCGTCACGGTGGACGGCTGCGTCGATGTAGCCGTCCGTCAGGGCGTCGACGTAGCGCTCGCTCCACGCGGCCGCGTCGAGATCGAGCCGGTTCGCGAAGGCGTCGCGAACGTGCGGAGGGAGCGCGAACGGAGACGCAGCCCGCCCGCCGCTCAGCGCCTTCTTGTCCGTCGAGACGACCATGGCGCGCGCCTCGATGCGATCGGTCTCGTGCGTCCCCGCGGACGAAGCCAGCTGCTCCAGCTCGTCCGATTCGGCGTAGAACGCCTCGCGCTCGGCAGCGCCACCCTCGGCGAACGCGTCGACGACATCGTACTCGACGTGCACGAGCCCGCGCTCCCAGAACGCCGCGGCCAGGTCGTCCTCCGGCGGGAGCTCGCGACCGGGATCGAGCAGCATCAGGGTGAACACGCCCTTCAGCTCGTCGAACGTCAGCCCCTGCTTCATGCGCATCGAGCGGATGCCACACGCGAACAGATTGTACGGGATCGAGTCGAACGGCGGCCCGGGCTCCCACACGGTCTGCCCTTTGTAGAGCATCGAGTAGGGTCGGATCGTGAAGGTGATGAGGTCGGGGTCCTTCTGGAGGGCCTCGACGAAGCCGTCGTACGTCTGGTGCATCGAGCGGTCGGTCGCGGGGTGGTCCCACCCGAACTGGCGGATGCTCGGGAGGATGCGGTCGACGCGCTTGAAGAGGTCCTTCAGGGCCTCGACCCTCGGGTCGTCCTCCGTCGTGGCGTTCGCGTCGTTGACGCCGGAGATCGGCGCGGCCGTGCCAGGTCGGGCCTTCGCGCCGACGGCCGGCGGCTTCGTCACCGCTCGAACCTGCGGCTGAGGGGCGAGCTCGATCGCGGGCTGCTCCCCCTCCATGACGGGGATCTCGAGCTCCTTCCGCGCATGCCGCGCGGCAGGTCTGCCGGCCTGAGCCGGAGCGGCCGCGGCGGGAGCCTCGGCTTCGGCCTCGCCTCCACCGCCCATCAGGTGCAGCTCGCGGATCGCGGTCTGCATGTCTCGAGCGTCGCTATGACGGTTCCGGCGATCCCACGCGAGCGCCTTGTCGATGAGCGCGATGAGCTCGATCGGCAGGTCGGGGGCGATGCGCGCGACCGACGGGACCGGCGTCGTCGCGGCCATGATGAGCGCTTCGTTCTCGGTCCGGCCGTTGTTGATGCGCTGGCCGGTCACGAGCGCGTGAATCATCGCGCCGACGGAGAAGAGGTCTGCGCGGCCGTCGAGCTGATCGACGAGGCCCATCGCCTGCTCCGGGGACATGTACGCGGGGGTTCCCAGCGCCGTCCCGGTCGCGGTGCGCTCCGCCGTCGCGCTGCGCATCTGCGCGACACCGAAGTCGAGCACCTTGGTGACGCCGGCGTGCGTCACGAAGACGTTCGCGGGCTTGAGATCGCGGTGGATGACCCCGAGGTTGTGGCAGGCCACGAGGCAGTCGAGGATGTCGTCGCAGATCTTGAGCGCCTGCGGGATGGCCATCCGCCGGCCCTGCTGCTTCCAGAGCTCGCGGACGGTGTAGCCCTCGAGGAGCTCCATCACGATGAACGGCGCCTCGTCCTCCGTCTTGTCGTCGTCCAGAACGGCGACCGTCGCGGGGTGGCCGATCTTGTTCGAGACGTAGCCTTCACGGAGGAAGCGCTCGCAGATGACCTTGTCGCGAGCGAAATCCATGTGGAGGATCTTGAGCGCGGCGCGCTGGCCGTTCCGGTGGGACGCGCCATACACCGCGGCCATACCTCCGACGCCGAGCATCGAATCGAGGGTCCACTTCCCCTTGATGACCGTACCGATCCGCTTCTCGGGGCCGTCGGCTTCGCTCATGGCATTTACAGACTCGGCCAGGTACAGAAAGGTCGCCGGATGGGCGACTTGCTCCACTGACGGGTAACTTTATCGGGCTGGAGCGCTCTTGACGAGTGCTTCGCTGCCTTTTCTGGGAAAGGGGGTGAAGCGCCCGAGGAATCGAGCATCGCCGAGGGGCCGTGCGCACACTCTCTCACTGGCGGGCTCACCGGCGCGCGTGCACGACGGCCGCTGCAAGGCCGCCCAGGGACACGAGCGGACCCAAGCCGAGCGGGACGAGGCCGAGGGCGATGCCGACCACCGCAATGCCCCCCGGGCCAAGGCCGAGGATGATGGCGACCTTCGTCCTCTCCCGGCACTCTCGGGCGATGGCGAGCGCGCGGGCGGCGTCGCGGACGTCCTCGGACGCGAGGGAGACGCCCCAGTCCCCTGCGGTCGACCCGGCGGCGCCGAGGGCCACGGAGACCTCGGCGGCGGCGAGCGCCCCGGCGTCGTCGGCCGGATGGCCAAGCACGGCGACCACGTGACCACCGTCCGCGAGCGCGCGGATCTCGGTCCCTCGATCCGGAGGGAGCACCTCCGGTCTTATGTGCTCGATATCGAGCGCACGCCCGATGGTCTCGCAGGTCTCACGCGCCTCCCCGCTCAGGAGCACCGGCTCGATGTGCGCGTCGAGCAGCCGCTGCACCGCCGCGCGTGCTCCTGGCCTGAGGCCGTCCTGGAGTGCGAGGAGCCCGACGAGCTTCCCGCCGATCGCGACGAGCGTGACGCTCCTCCCTTCTCCCTCGAGCTGGCTGACGCGACCATCGGCGAGCGCGATGCTGACCTTCTCGCGCACGAGGAGCGCCCGGCTGCCGACGACGAGACGTTCGCCCGTCGCCGAGAGCGCCGTCACGCCGAGCCCGGCGTGATAGCTGGCGTGCCGGATGCTTTCGGGCAGCTCGCCCCTGGCGCGCGCGGCGTCGAGGACGGCGACGCTCGCGGGGTGCGGGGACGCGGTGCTCGCGCCCGCCGCTAGCGCGAGGACCCTGCCGACGTCGAGCGTCCCCAGCGCTTCGAGGGCGACGATCTCGGGAGACCCGAGGAGCAACGTCGAGCGTGCGCAGAGGACGGCGATGTCGGTCTGGCCGGCAAGGTCGAACGCCACCGCGTCCCGGTACACGACCCCGTACGCGAGCGCCGAGATGGGGCCGCGCGCCTGGTGAAGCCCGACGAGGCCCGCGACCCAGGTCCCCGCCACACAGAACGCGGCGATGGCGGCCATCGCGACGACGTCGATGCCCGTCGCGCCGTTCGCGACGCCGAGGGCCGCGACGACCGCGGCAGCCACGAGCGCTCCTCGCTCCACGCTGAGCCGGACCCAGCGCGACAGCGGCCCGACGACGTCCGGCCTGAGCGCCGTCGACTCGACGAGCTTGAGCCAGGCGCGATCCGACCCTGACCAGGTCGTCACGCCGCGAAGGGTCCCCGAGACGACGCGTGCCCCGGCGACGATCGCGTCCCCTTCCTTCTTCCTGACCTCGATCGTCGAGTCGAGCCACGGGGTCACGACGGCCTCTCCGGCGGTGACGCGGACGTCGACGCCGAGCGTGTCGCCCGCGATCGCGACGATGTCCTCGCCGGGCTTCACGTCCGACGCGGGCACGAGGCGCGGCTCGTCGCCGCGGAGGACGCGCACCGGGACGTCGAGTCGCCGATGGATCCACGCCCGCCCGGAACGGACCCCCTCTCGCGCGCGGTCGACGAGGACCGCGCCGATCAGGTGGACCGCGGCCGTGATCGCCGCGACCGAGGCGAGCCGGATGGCGCGCGGGTCCCCGGCGCTTCGGGCGTAAGCTGCGGCGCCCCAGACCGCGGCCACGGAGAGGGATGCGGCGAACGGAGGCACGTCCGACGGATCGCGCGGGACCAGCAGCGCGCGGACGAAGCAGGCGACGAGCGCGAGCGTCGCGAGCGGGAAGCGGGCGGGCTGCGCTTCGGGGCCGAGGAGCGCGAGGCTGGGCGCGAGGAGCCCGGCGAACACACCGATGCCGGTGGCTGTTGCGTGGAGGGCAGTCGAGTGGAGGGCTGTCGAGTGGAGCGCAGTCGAGTGGAGCGCAGTCACCCGCACCTCGACGTTGGGCAGTCTTGGCCCGGGCAGGTGCAGGAGCCTGCGCTCGGACGACGCTGGCGCGTGGGGGTCGGGGGGCTCTTGCGCGTCGCGGGGCTCGCGGGCGTCGAGGGCGTCGCGGCCGTCGAGAGAGTCGAGAGAGTCGAGAGAGTCGAGAGAGTCGAGAGAGTCGAGAGAGTCGGGGACGTCAACGCGGTCGAGCGCGACGGGGTCGTGTGACCACACGGGCGCGGGGGCGGGCTTCGCGAGCGCGACGCGGGGGGGCTCGGCGGTCTCCACCTGGGAGGGGACGTGGCCGGAGACGTCCAGGAGGAACGCCCGCTTGCACGCTTCGTTGCAGAAGTAGCAGAAGCCTCCGTCGAGGATCGCCACGTGGCCTGCGCGGAGCGTATCGACCGGCTTGCCGCACGCGGGGCACGCGACGCTGGCGCTCAGTGGCTGGGAATCACGCTCCACGCTCGTCGGTCCGCCTCGCTCAATCGCCGCACGGCCGGTTCCTGTCAAGATGTCGCCTCAGGCATCGGCGCTGCCGCCGGCGACCGCGTGTCGGTGCCGGCCTCCGCTGCGGGAGCAGCCGCGGGCTGGGCGATGGTAGTCTCGGGCCATGGGCGCATCGATGAGACCTGGAATCGCGCTGCTGGCGCTCGTCGCATGCCATGGCGCGTCGACGTCGACGCCCGACGCGGCGCGTCCGACGGATGCGCGCGCGGCGCCCGACGCGAGAGATGCGGCGGTCACGCGGGACACCGGCATGGACGCCCAGCCCGACGTCGCGAGCGCGCCGCAGTGCACGCTCGCGGCGCCGTCTCCGCCCGACTGGCGTCTGGTGACCGATGGCCCGCTGCTGCGCGACGGGCTCGGCCGCATCGTGTTCCTTCGCGGCGTCGACGCCGGAGGTCGCAGCAAGTTCGCTCCTTACGTGCCGTTCGATTACCCGGACGCGGGCTACAGCGGCGCTCTCGACGCGTACATGGCGCGCGCGCAGTCGTGGGGCATCGACGCCATGCGCGTCCCGTTCACGTGGGCCACGTTCGAGCCGACGCTGACGACGCCGCCGACCTACGACATGGTCTGGCTCGCCCGCTACACGGCGCTCCTCCAGGCGGCCTGGCAGCACGGCATCTACACCGTCGTCGACTTTCACCAGGACGTCTTCTCCGAGGTCTTCTGCGGCGACGGCTTCCCTGCCTGGACGATCGCCGACGCGGGCCCTCCCGCCCACGACTGCCCCAGCTGGCAGCTCGAGTACCTGACCGATCCGTCCGTCGCGGCCGCCTTCGACGCGTTCTGGCCGCCTGCGTCGCCCACGATGACGGGCTACTTCGCCGTGTGGGACGAGATGATCTCGCAAGTCTCGGACATGCCCGGGGTCATCGGCTTCGAGGCCTTCAACGAGCCCTCGGCCGGGTCGGCGACCGCGAGCACGTTCGAGGCCACGACCCTCACGTCGTTCTTCAGCGCGATCGCCGCCGAGATGAACGCGAAGGCACCGAAGGCGCTGGTCTTCTTCGACGCCACCGCGCTCGACGGCGTCACGGTCACCACGAACCTGGGCAAGCCCACGGGCTCGAACCTCGTCTTCGCGCCGCACTTCTATCCCATCGGCACTCCGAGCCCGGCGGCGGTGGCGACCTCTCTCGGGATGTGGGCGGGCTACGCGACGACCTGGAACCTGCCCGTCTTCGTCGGCGAGTTCGGCGCCTCGAACACGGAGCCGACCACGCTCGCGTACATGCAGTCGGTGTTCGCCGGCCTCGACACGCTCGGGCTCGGAGGCACCGAGTGGGAGTACAGCGTGGCCGCCGAGGAGTGGAACTCCGAGAGCGACAGCGTCGTCAACGGCAGCGGCACCGAGTTCCCGGTCGCGCAGGCGCTGATCCGTCCGTTCGCTCGCGCCGTCGCGGGGACGGCGATCTCGCAGAGCTTCGACGCCACGACCAGCGAGTACACGCTCTCGTACACGGCCACGTCGGGCATCACCGAGGTGCGGCTCCCGGCGCGCGCGTACCCGAAGGGCTTCCACGTGGCGCTCACGGCGGGGTGCGCGGACTCGACCGACGCTCCCGGCGAGATCCTCATCCAGGCGACAGCGGGCGCGGCGGTGACGCTCACGGTGACGGCGGGGAGCTGAGCTCCACGAGGGCGCCCCAGGGAGTGGCCATCGAGGCGCCGATCGAGGCGAGCGCGTCGGCTGGAATGCCGAGAGGCGCCCTCGCTCCACCGAGAGACGCCGTCGGTTGTGCCGCAGCGAGGCTCCAGGAGTCGCGAGAGCGGCCCTTCGCGGAGCGTGGGGGGCGGCGGGCGCGACATCGGCCTCGCGGCGAGGAGGTCAGGATGCTCTCGGACCTATTGCGGGGTCCGTGCGCACCGGAAGCCAACCCGGGGGGTCCGGGTATTCAGCGGTTCGGATGCGCGGACGGACGCGACGAGCGCCTCCGGGGTGCTTTCGAACTCGCCGCCGCGGACCACATGATCGATGGAGGACAACAGGTCGACGCAGTTCACGCAGGCATCGGCATACGTCGGGTATGCCGGCGAGTACTCGTCGAGAGTCCACTCGAAGAGCTCGCCCGCCATATCGAGCTGGCCCCAGCGGGCGGCTCCGCCCTTCGCGTAACCCACAGGGGCGATGGGTGGCACGCCCTGAAAGCAGTTCGAGCCCGGTGGATAATTGCAGCTGTACACGGCCCTCGTTGAGTCGGGCGTGTCGCTCCCACCATCCGCCCACGGATACGGACGCTGCTCGGTCCCTCCTGAGGCGGCGTACCCCCACTCGGCCTCGCTCGGCAGAAACCCCCCGTCCCAGATGCAGAACGCATACGCCTCGTACCAGGTCGCGCAGTTGATCGGCAGGTTCTCCTGCGCGCCCGCCTCGGGCGTCCATGTCCACCACGCGTACTGGGTGTCCCCCGGGACCGGCAGGCACTCCAGATTCGCGGTGGTGGGGGCGTAGTACGAGGGGATGTTCCAGTTCGGCTCCCAGCCGAACTCGTATTGTATCGAGCTATACATCAGCCCCATGCCGTCGTTCGCTTGCGTGTGCTTGCCGGAACCATTCGCCGGTACATACCCGCTGTTCCACGCCGTCACGAACTGACGGAACCGACCCACGGTCACGAGGTACTTGTCCAGCCACACGGTGGCCACCGTCGCCGGATCTGCCTTCCGGGTCGGGCCGCTGTCCACAGGGGCAGCGCCCAGCCCTGCGTCGGTGAGATCGTAGGTCCGGTAGAACGTCCCGCCGGGCACCGCCAGGGTCGCGCAACAGCTCATATCCCCGAAGCCGCTGTCGTTGCCGCAGGTGGTCATGCCGGGGCCTCCGGGAGCGCAGCTCGCGAAGGAGCCGTCAGCCCAGTTGACGCTCGTCGCATCGCCGCTCCCCGTGTCGCCATGTCCGGCGTCGCCATGTCCTGCGTCGCCATGTCCTGCGTCGCCACGTCCTGCGTCGCCACGTCCCGCGTCGCCGTGCCCGGTCGCGCTCCCTCCGCGAGTGTCGGTGGTCGCGTCGCTCGCATCGGTGGGAACGGTGCTGTCCGCACGTGCCTCGGGACTGGCGTCGTGGAGGGGACGCTTCTCGGCGTCGGGCGCCGCCTCGGTGTGCAGGTCCTGGAAGCCGAGCAGGTCCGCGCACCCGGCGATCGCAGCCAGCGCTGCGAGGGGAGCCAGCGTGCTCACAGCGGCCCCGGCCATCCAGCCTCTGCGAGCGAGCGTCACCACGCGCCCCCGACCGCGACAGTCCCCGTTCCGGGTGCGGCTCCGGCGCGTACCGTGATTCTCTGCCACGCGGTCACCGGTGCGCTTTCCTTTCGCGGCGCCGTCAGCCACAGCGTGACCCCAGCCGCCAGCAACACCCCGCCTGCAATGAACGCAGCCGTGGACGCTGCCGCTTCTCCGTGCGCTGTCGCCCCCTCCGAGCCGCCTGCACCGCAGCCGTACGTCGTCCCCGCCGCGCACTGCGACTTCGCGTGGTTGTACGTCACGAGCGCCGCGATTCCGAGCGCGCTTCCTGCCACGACTCCTGCAGCGCCTGCCCCGGCCGTCACGATGCCCCACGTTCGCCGAGTCGGCGATGGCGAGGCGGTCGCGTCGGGAGGCGGCAGAGGCGTCGGGGCCTTCGCCACGAGAACCGGCGCAACCGCAGGAGCTACGACGTCTCCCTTCATCACGACCGCGACTTGCCGTCCCTTCTGCCCTTCGAGGATCACGAGCTCCAGCTCTTTCTTCTCGCCCGTGCCCTCGAAGGTGAGGGTGTGCTTGCCGGGGTCGACGGCGATGGCGGTTCCGTCGAGACTGGCGACGAGCAGCTCGCCATCGATCGAGACGCGCACGGCAGAGAGATCCGCGCCGGACGAATCCTTCGCTCCGATGATCAGGGTCGGAGTCCCGTGATCGACGGCGTCCAGCTGATCGGCGCAGTCCTTCCGGACAGGCCCCGGGCAGCTCGAGGACACACAGAGACTGAACTGCGTGTGCGCCGCGCGGAGCTTGCCCGCCTGCCGCAGGTCCTGACCCGCGGTGTTCGCGACGACGCACTCGTGCTTCGTGAGGTCGGCGAGCGCGCCGTTCGCCGTCAGGAGCACGAAGACCGAAACGATGCCCGCGGCGAGAGGACGCACGCTCGCGATCCTACGCGCGGCGCAGCGGGACCGCACTCAAAGACACTCCTCCTTGAACCTCTTCTTGCCGTTCACGAACTCGAAAGGAGGATCACACGCCAGCTTCGCGGCGCGCGAAGGAGCGGGCGGGCGAGCGGGACGGACGGCTTGCGTCGCGCTCGCGACCGGAAGCGCAGACCCGACGAGAGGCACCGATGGCTGGCTGCTCGAGGACGTCGAGCCCACTGCGCCTGACGGCTGGGGCGCCGAGGCGGTCGGCTCGGGCTGAGACGCCGAGGAAATCGCTCGGGTGGCTGCGACCTCCGAAGGTTGAACGACGGCGTGCACGTCGCCGCGCGAACGGAGCACGACGACGGCACCGACGACAGCCAGCACGGCGAGCGCTGCCCCGCCGAAGAGCGCGCGTCGCCCGAGCGGGGTTCGCCGAACGATGGTTGGCTCGTCGCGGGCGGGCACCGGTGTGGACACCTCGACAGGCGAGCCTGTCGGGTTTCCCGCGGCCTCGGTGATGCCGGACGCCGATGCGGCGGGCCGAAAGGAGCCGCGTACCCCGTGCGCGGCCACGAGCGACTTAAGCAGCTCGGGCCCAGGCAGCGACGGGAACGCTTGCTCCGCAGCGGCGAGCAGCGCGTCCTTCATTGCGCTCGCGCTGGGCCACCGGTCCTCCTTGCGAGTCGCGAGGGCTCGGTCGATGACAGCGACGATCCCGACGACCTCCGGCGGCGCGTCTGCGACGAGCGGCCCGAGCGCGGGCGCGGCGCTGGTGGCGGCGCGGATCATCACCTGCTGCGCGTTCTCGGCCTGGTGCACGAGCTGGCCCGACGCCAGGGTGAACATCGTCGCCCCGATGGCCCAGAGGTCCGTCCGGGCGTCGATGTCGCTCGTCCGCGCCAGCGCCTGCTCGGGAGCCATGAAGGCGGGCGTACCCATCGACATGCCGCTGCGTGTCTGACTCACCGCGCCCTCGCGCAGGCGGGCGATGCCGAAGTCGAGCACCTTCAGCTCGCCGTCGACGGTCAAGAACAGGTTCGCGGGCTTGATGTCGCGGTGCACGATGCCGTTCTGGTGGGCCGCGGCGAACACGTCGAGCGCCTGCAGCGCGATGGCGGTGATGACGTCGAAGGAGAGACGACCGCCCGCAGCGTCGCACGCGCCCTCGACGCTCTCGCCATGGAGCAGCTCCATCACCAGAAACGCCGCGCCGTCCTCGGCCACGTCGTCGTCGATCGCCGACACGGCGCCCCGATGCTTGACCTTGTTGGCGACGTACCCCTCACGAAGAAAGCGGGCTCGCGCCTCCGAGCCGACGGAGCTCGGGGTGGAGCATCTTCACGGCGAACTCCTTGCCGTTCCGGTGCGTCGCCGCGTAGACCGCGGCCATCCCGCCGATCCCTATCACGCGGTGCAGTCGATACTTGTCGCGTACGACCTGGCCGAGCCGCGCCTGGATGCGCGCCTGGAGCTCGTCTGTCTCGTCGCTCTCCTGCACCGTCGGCCTGCCTTGCTCCCATGACCGCGTGCCGGGCGCACGGTGTCAGCACAGAGCCACGGAAGACCATACACGATCCAGACGGCGCGGCCGCCGGCCTTCCCTCGCGTCCACCCCGCCGCCCGACCGCCCAGCGTTAGCCGCTCCTAACTTGACCCGCGACGCCGCAGTCGATAGCGGATGTCCTCCACGCCGTCCGGCGTTTATCCCTCGTGCAGCTCCCCACCCTCCTCGACTGGCATCCGGCACGGTGGCCGAAGCTCCGGCTCTTCGGCGGGGCGGCTGCGTGCGCGCTCGCGGCCTCGCTTGCGGCGCCCGGCGTGGCTGCTCCGACGATCGACGCGCTTGCTGCCACGCTCGGTGGCGTCGCAGGCGGGACCGTCCTGCCCGCCGACATCCGCTGGGAGCCGTCCGAGGGCGCGGTCGTCGACTACGTCCTCGGCCGACGCGTCCTCTTCCTCGCGAGCGAGACCGTCCGTGGTCCGCGCGACCTGTACCGCGCTCGCGTGCGGGTCGCGCCGGAGGGGCGCGTGCTCGACATCTTCGAGGCGAAGAACCTCACGTCGACGCCGCTCGGGGATGACCACGCGCTCGTTCTCGAGGGCGAGCGCGCCGCGTTCGCGACGTTCGTCTATGGCCAGGAGCAGACCGTCACCTGGCTCGGCCTCGACGGCGACCGCGCGTCGCTGCCGGGCCCCGACGAGACGTTCGCAGACCGCGTGACCGAGTCGCTCACACGGCTCTCCGACACGGGGAGCAGCGCGGGCATCCAGCGCGTCGAGGTCTCGCTCGTGCCGCCTGCGCGTGCCGTCGGCCTGGCGATCGAGCCGGGGAAGAACGACCTCTCCATCGATCTCGTCGACGACCGCGGGGCCCGCAGCACGGCGACGCTCGACGGCGATCGCGCCGAGCTCACGCACGGCTCGCACGGCATGCACGCCGACGTCGTTCGCCACCTCCCGAAGCGCTTCATCCTGTGGGCGGTCGACACCGCACGCGCGTCCGTGGGGCCGGCTCCAATCGCCTGGCTCGAGGAGCACGTCTTTGCCGCGCGCGACTCGCTCCGTCGCGCGTCGTTCGGCCTGCACGACGGCGGCTCGGAGCAAACCTTGAGAGAGGTACGGCCTGCGTCCGAGGCGCCGCCGGCCCCGCTGGCGGCCGCGCTCGACGCCTCGGGAGCGCTCGGCGACGGCGTCGCCTGGCCGCCGCACGCGATCCCCTCGATCTGGAAGACGACGGAGGCGGGGGAAGGGGAGTGGCAGGAGCCGCGGACCGCCTGGAAGCGCGACGCGACGGCCGTGCACGACGGCCCGCCGCCCGCGTTCTACCGCACCTTCGTTCGCCCCGATCCGGAGCGGCCGTACTCCCGCGTCATCCTCGTCGCGATGGACATGCGCCAGCTCGATCTCGCGATGGAAGCGGGCACGGAAGACCCGAAGCCGCTGACCGGTGGGCACGGCCCGGGCAGGATTCCGCGTGACCCCGCCGTCGCGAGCCGGGTCGTCGCCGCCTGGAACGGCGGCTTCAAGACGGAGCACGGCAACTACGGGATGATGGTCAACCGCAGGATCCTCCTGCCGCCGCAGCCGAACGCGGCGACCGTGGTTCTCCTGAAGGACCAGCGCGTCGGCTTCGGAACGTGGGGCGACACGCACGACGTCACCGGGATCCGCGGCGTGGCGGACGATGCCATCGTCTCGTTTCGCCAGAACCTCGACCCGCTCGTCGATCACGGCGACGTGAACCCGATGGGCCGTGCGCTGTGGGGCTACACGCTCCCGGGCAGCGGCATGCAGACGGAGCGCTCCGGCATGTGCGTGACCGACGCGGGGCAGATCCTCTACGCGTGGGGCGACGACGTGAGCGGGACTGCGCTCGGCAAGGCGCTCCGGCTCGCCGGCTGCAGCTACGCGATGCACCTCGACATGAACCCGCACCACACGGGCTTCATCTTCGCCAAGATCAACGACCTGCGCGGGCACAACTACCGCTCCGAGCTGCTCACGCCGCTCATGACGGTCTCGCCGGATCGCTACATCGAGTACGCGCCGAAGGACTTCTTCTACGTGCTCTCCCACGACGGCACCCCGCCGCCCGTCGCGGGCGGTGTCTTCCACCCGGACCCGGGCGCGCAGCCAGCGCCGACGTGGGCGCCCGCCATCTGGTCGACCACCATCGACGGCCAGGACGCTCCGATCGAGCTCTTGCTGGTGCAGGCGGGGCGCGCGCGCTTCCGGATCCGCGCCGGCACGAAGGAGCCCGACGCGAAGACCGGCGCGTCGCCCGTGCACGAGCTCGACGGCGACGACGCGCACAAGGTGGTGCTCGCGCTCGGCCTCGGCCACGCGGTCGACAAGAAGCCGCGAGGGCTGGCGACCGACGGTCGACTCTCCTTCCCGATGCACGGTCTCGAGGGAGGCGAAGCGGAGGCGGGCTTTGCTGCGCTCGTCGCCGACACCGACGGGGCGCTCTCGATCGTGCGTCCGCGCGACGTCACCGCGATCGGCGCCCACATGGACCTGGCGGAGCTCCCGCTGCTGCTCGACGACGGTGAGGTCCTCCCCGAGGCACACAGGAACACGGCGGTCGTCCCGCGCGCCGCGCTCGGCATCACCGCCGACGGTCGCGTCCTCGTCGCGCGGACGACGGCCGCCAGCGACGCCGCGCTCGTGGACGTGCTCTCGCACGCGGGATGCACCCGGGTCGTCGCTCTCGATCGCGGAGCCCACGCCGCTCCCTTCGTGCAGCGCGTCGGCACGAGCTCGCCACCGCGCGGCCGCTCGGACGAGACCGCGCTCTACGTACTCTCCGCTCCCATGAAGCCGCGAGCGTTCCGCTTCGAATCCGCGACGGTCGTGGCGCAGGCCACGGGGCACGCCAAGTGACGAGGCTCAGCGCGGCTGCCAGAAGGCGGTGACCGAGGTCTCGTCGTCTTTGACCGCGGAGGTGCGGCCTCTGAGCCCGGCGATTCAGTGCGGCGCAGACGGAGGTGGCGGCACTGTCGTCGGAACCGCCGGAGCCGCCTGGACTGGAACCTGTGTGGCGGCGGGAGGCGCAGTCACGGGCGCCGGCGGCGGCTGTGCGATCGAGGGGGCGGGGACGACCGGCAGGGGAGGGGGAGAGGGAGAGGTCGGGACGCCCGCCGGCGTCGCGGTGGGTGACGGGGTCGCAGGGAGCGGGGCGAGCGGAGCCTCGCCGCTTCGCGTCGTCTCCGGCGTGACCGCTTCCTCGGAGACGTCGCTCGTCCCCTCGTCGGCGTCGAGGTTCGGCGCGTTGTACCGAGGGGGCTCGCCCGGCTTCGAGTAGTCGATCCAGGTCGCAGGGGTGTCGCGCACGTCGAGGTGCACGAAGGTGCTGTTCGGGTAGTAGCCGACGCCGACGTTGCGGAGCGTCTTGCAGTAGTCGCGGAGGACCTCGTTCGGCACTCCGACGACGCGGAAGTCGAGCGCCCGCCCGATGTTGTGGTTCGAGTGAGGCGTGTACTGCGTGGGAGAGTACGGGCGGAACCCGCTGATGACCTCGAGCTTGCGGCTGCCGAAGTGATTGGCGACCTGGCCGACGAGGGCGATGAGGCGAGCGTCGGGCGGGTGGGTGAGGCCGCTGGTGCTCCGCATCATGCGTTCGAACGACTTCACCGCGGTCGGGGCGACGTGCCCGCGACGGCTCGACACCCGGACGACGAAATCCTCGTTCGTCGCGAGCCGGGTCGCGTGCACGACGCCGGGCGTCTTGGCCCGCATCGAGTAGGTGACGGGGCGCCCTTTTGCGCCAGCAGCGACGGCGCCGCCCTTCCCCGCAGGGGCGCCCGGGGCTTTCGGCGCGACTCCCGGGATGATGAGCGTCTCGCCGATCTTGAGGTGGCGGGTGTCGCGGAGGTGGTTCGCGTCCACGATGGCCTTCACCGTCACGTGGTACCGGTGGGCGATCGCCTCGATCGTGTGACCGCGAGCGACCACGTGCTGGACGTCGGCGCTCGCGGGGGATGCCCACGACCCCGCGAGAGCGCACACAACCAGCGCAATCGCGGCGGCAGCGCTCCGATTCTTCCTCGTCGGCTTCGACATCAGAGGGAGTACATAGCGTACCTCGGCCTACGTAGACGAGGGCTGATTGTGGCGGGCCGGCCCGCCGCTCTTCACCCGTTTTTTGACGGCGTGTCGGCTCGGGTGCCACACTTCACGCTCGAGTGGATTCACGACAAGCCGAGCACCCTCCTCCGGAGGGTGCAGGCCCACGCGCCAACCCACCAGCGCGGCGAAGGAGCGGACATGGCCGAAGGGAAGAACCTGGTCGGCGTCGACATCGGAGCGAGCGCGATCAAAGTGGTCCAGCTCAAGGAGAACCGCAAGCGGCTGACCGTCGTCCGGTACGGCTATGCGACTCTCCCTCCGCAGACCATCGTCGACGGACACGTGATGAACGCCGGGATCATTACCGAGGCGCTCCTCAAGATCTTCACGGACCAGAAGATCAGCCAGAAGGACGTGGCGATCGGCGTGTACGGGCAGTCCGTCATCGTCCGCAAGATCACCGTCCCGATGATGACGCCCGCCGAGCTCGACGAGCAGATCAGCTGGGAGGCGGAGCAGCACATCCCGTTCGACATCAAGGTCATGTCGATCGACTACGAGGTGCTGCGGAAGCGGCCCGACGCCGGCCAGATGGATCTCCTCCTCGTCGCCGCGAAGAAGGACGAGATCAACGACTACGCGAGCATCCTCCGCGAGGCGAAGCTCCGGCCGCTCATCGTCGACATCAACGCCTTCACCATCCAGAACATCTTCGAGCAGCAGTACGGCTTGCCCGAAGACGGCACGGTCGCGCTGCTGAACGTCGGGGCCGCGGTCTCGTCGCTCAACATCGTCTCGAAGGGCGTGTCTGCGTTCACTCGCGAGATCACGAACGCCGGGCAGGCCATCACCGAGGAGATCCGGAAGCAGTGCAACGTCTCCTACGAGCAGGCCGAGGCCTACAAGTGCGGCGGCGGGCCCACCCAGATCATCCCGCAGGAGGTCCACCAGATCATCACGCAGGCGTGCGACACTCTCGCCGGTGAGATCCAGCGGTCGCTCGACTTCTACCTCGCGACGAGCGGCGAGAGCGAGATCAGTCAGATCTACGTGTCGGGAGGGAGCGCGTACCTCGCGCCGCTCGCCAAGTCGATCGAGAAGCGGGCGCGCGTGCCCGTCCAGCTCTTCGACCCGCTCGCGAACCTCGCGGTCGATGCCAAGGCTGTGAACGAGACCGAGCTCAGGGCCCGTTCCGCCCAGCTCGTGGTCGCACTGGGGCTGAGCCTCCGCTGCGACAAGGAGAAGCGGTCGTGATTCGAGTAAATCTACTCCCCCAGAAAAAAGAGGGGCGACGGTCCGGAGGAGGCGAGGGTGGCCAGGCATGGGTCCTCGCCGTCGTCGGCGCCGTATTGCTCGAGGCCGTCGGGCTCATCGTCTTCCACAAGGGGAAGCAAGACGAGCTCGACAGCATGCAGAAGAAGAACGACCAGGTTCAGAGCAGCATCACCGAGATCACCAAGCAGATCTCGAACCATGCGGACATCAAGAACCAGCTCAAGGACCTCCGCGACCGCGAGGACGCCATCGCCAAGCTGCAGACTGCGCGCAGCGGACCGACCGCGGCGATGCTGGAGCTTTCGCGGATCCTCACGCCGGGTCGCGGCCCGACCACCGATCGCGACAAGATCGAGCAGCTGAAACGAGACGACCCCGGCGCCGTCCCGAACCCGAACTGGGACCCACGGCGCCTCTGGCTCAAGACCTACTCGGACACCTCCCGCGTCGTCCGCCTCTCCGGGCTGGCGCGCGACGGCGAGGACGTCTCGGAGTTCCTCCGCAGGCTGACGCTCAGCGAGTACTTCACTGATCTGCGGCTGCTCCCTGCTTCGAAAGAGCTCGACTCCAACACGCACCTGGAGCTCGTGAAGTTCGAGCTCAGCGCGACGGTGAGGTACTGACATGGCTTCGCCCCTCGCAGGTTTTTCGCTCTCCAAGCTCTCTCTCCCGGCGAAGGTCGGTGTCGGCGTCTTCTTCGTGATGGCGACGGGAGTGCTCTACTGGGTCATCTTCTTCACCGACATCTCGAGCAGGATCGAGTCGCTCACCAAGCGCGCGGCCGACATGCAGACCGAGCTGGCGAAGGAGCAGCAGGCGCAGGCGGGGTACCTCGTCGATCGCGACGAGCTCGTCATGCGGCAGCAGCGCCAGCGTGAGCTCAACAAGGTGCTTCCCGCGGACAGCGAGGCGGCGGCGTTCCTCTCGTCGATCCAGCAAGTATCGAACGTGAGCGGCATCGACCTCCAGGGCTGGAAGCCGGAGGAGGAGAAGGCGCAGGCGTTCTTCGCCAAGGTGCCGATGCGCCTCGAGCTGTCCGGCCGGTTCCACCAGGTCGCCAAGTTCATGTACGAGATCGGTCGGCTCGATCGGATCATCAACGTCGAGAACATCGAAATGTCTGACCCGAAGGTCGAGGGCGACGACGTCGTGCTGAAGGTGAAATGCCTCGCGACGACGTTCCACTCGCTCAAGCCCAAGGTCAAAGTGGAGACCAAGCCAGGAGCACCGCCGGCGGCGCCCGAAGGAGGCACGAAATGAGAGCGCTTAACTCTTTCTCCGTCTTGCTCGCGCTGAGCAGTGCCGGCTTGGCCGCTTGCGGGAAGGACGCCGTCAACTCGACGCCGCCCCCGCCGCCAGCGGCGCGTACCGCAGCCGCCGCGGCCGCCTCCGCGATGCCAGCGGCCGCGAAGGGTCCGGAGTTCAACGAGAACGACTTCGCCGAGAACGACCACAACCGCGATCCGTTCCGTTCCTTCGCGTCCCTCTTCGTCGATCGGACGAATCGGTCGGTGAAGAACGAGCTCCCCGTGATCCTGCCGCAGTACGCGATCGATGAGCTGAAGCTCGTCGCGATCGTGCTGGCCGGCGACTACCCTCGCGCGATGGTGCTCGACCCGACGGGCAAGGGCTGGGTCGTCAAGCGCGGCGACTACATCGGTCGTCCCGACACCGTCCACACGGGCGGGACGAACGGGACCGACTACCAGCTCAACTGGCGAGTCGAGCGCGTTCGCGACGGCGACATCGTCCTCTCGCGCGAGGATCGCGCGCTGCAGGCTGCCCCCGCGACGCGGATCATCGCGCTCCATCCGGAGAGCGACAAAGAGAACGATCGCGAACAGCGGCTCTAGACCGCGACGCTGCGGCCCTGCCGTCCGGAGGTCGCGGACGGCCAGCGCCGAGCGTGCCTGCGCCACGTGTGCGACAGGCGGGAGCCCGTAACGACGGGCTTCCGCACGTGTGAAGCGCTCGGATCAGGCCTCCCCTGGGGCTTCAGTCCGGGTGCGGCAGCCTTACGCCCGAGAGGGCCTCTCTTAAAAACGCCCCACAAATTAGTCCCTTCGAATCACCAGAGACTACGTTTTACGAGCACTGCGCGTATCAGCCTCAAAAGAGGCGTGAACGTTCCGGACGCGAGTCCGCGAGCATCACGGTCCGAAGCGCAGTCCACGTCGCCACGTCGCACGAGGAGTTAGCATGAACCGGGGAACCAGGCGCCAGAAGGCCGCACAGCAGCGGGATAGTCGTTTTGGCACGCAGCCGCGGTGCACCAAGCACCTCTCGGTCGTCCTCGGCACCGCCGCGGCGATCGCATGCGTGCTTTCCGGCCCGACCGTGCTTGCCGACACCGTCGGCAATCACGTCAAGGACGTGAAGGTGACCATGCAAGGCGCCGAGACCGACGTAGTGGTCATCGGCACCTCGTCGCCCGACTACAACGTCGTCGTCGACGATGGCGGAACTCGCCTGCTCGTCGACCTGGCGAACGCCGACCTGGCGGGCGCGAAGTCCGCGCTCACAGGCCCCGTCGGCGTCGTCGGCGGAATCCTTACGACGCAGCTGCAGACGGACGGGAGCGCCACGCCGCGCACGCGGCTCACGGTCAACCTCACGAAGCACGCGACCTTCCGGGTGCGTCGCGACGGCGCGACACTCCACGTGACGCTGCGTCCGGGCGACGTCACCAAGGTCGACGACTCGCCGCTCCCGGTGCCCTTGATGGCATCCGCGCCGTCGGCGACGGTCATCACGCCGGAGATCAAGGAGGTGCGGTTCGACCGCATCGCGCCGTCCTCCCTCGCGACCGGCGCGCCCGCGTCTGCCTCATGTGCTGGCGGCTGCGACCGCATCACGATCGCGCTCTCCGCTGTGCCGTCCTACAACCTCGTCGCGAACGCGACAGGCAACGTTCGCCTCGAGCTCAAGGGAGCACGAGTGAGCGAGAGCGCGGCGCGGACCGTCGACGTCTCGTCGTACCAGGGCTTCGTTCACACGGTCGCGTCCTTCTTCGATGTCGGCGAGAACACCGCCATCATCGAGATCAGCCGGACGGGCGACTCCCCCGGGGTCGTCTCGGTCGACGGCTCGAACCTCGTGTGGAGCTTCGAGCTGCCGAAGGCCGTGAAGGTCACGCTCGCGAAGGCCGCGCAGGCGCAGGGCGCCGAGGTCCGCAAGGTCGTCACTCTCGCGCGTGAAGCCGATGTCGCCGAGCTTCCCAGGATCGAGACCTCGATCCTGGGCTTGCAGGGCGCTCAGCTCTCGGCAAGCGACGGATCGACGGTCGCCACGACCGCCAGCAGCGCCGCCGGATTCACCTCGGGGGTGAGCGCTCAGGTGAGCGGGCTCGGTCACTACAACGGGCGACGCATCGACCTCGACCTCAAGGACGCCGACATCCACAACATCCTCCGCCTGCTCGCGGACGTGGGTCACGTCAACATCGTCACGGGCGATGACGTGAGCGGCAACGTCACCATCCGCATGCGAAACGTCCCCTGGGACGAGGCGCTCGACGTCGTGCTCCAGGCGAAGGGGCTCGGCATGCAGCGCGCGGGCAACCTGATCCGCGTCGCGCCGATGGTCCAGCTGAACAAGGAGCGCGAGCTGAAGCTCGCTCAGCTGAAGCAGGAGCTCGAGCTCACCCCTCTCGAGACACGCTTGATCCCCGTGAGCTATGCGCACGCAGCCGACCTCCAGTCTCGTGCGAAGGACCTCCTCTCGCCGCGCGGCTCGATGGCGGTCGACGAGCGCACCAACGTGATCATCGCCCGCGACATCGCCGGCAACCTGAACCACGTCGAGGAGCTCGTCCGGTCGCTCGACACGCAGACTCCGCAGGTGCTCATCGAAGCGCGAATCGTAGAAGCGACGAGCAACTACAACCGCGACATCGGTATCCAGTGGGGAGGCACGAGCAACTTCTCGGCCGCGACCGGCAACGCCACGGGGCTCTCGTTCCCGTCGTCCGTGTCGCTCTCCGGCGGTAACTACGACAACAACAGCCCGACGGCCGGTCTCTCTCCGTACACGCGCACCATCACGACACCGAACTTCGCGGTCAACTTGCCCGCCGCCGTCGGAACGGACTCCGGCGGTGCGCTCGGTCTCTCGCTCGGTTCGATCGACAACGCGTTCAACCTTGCGCTCCGGCTCTCGGCGCTCGAGTCGAGCGGCCTCGTTCGCATCGTCTCGAACCCTCGCATCCTGACGCTCGACAACCACGACGCCCGCATCAACCAGGGCACCCTGATCCCGTACTCGCAAGTCAGCGCGCAAGGCGTCCAGACGTCCTTCCAGGAAGCGAAGCTGCAGCTCCTCGTGAAGCCGCACGTCACGGCGGACGGCTCGGTCTCGATGCACGTGAAGGTCAACCGCGACGAGCCCGACTTCAACCAGACGGCGGCCAACGGCGCCCCGACGATCTTGAAGCGCGAGGCAGAGACCGAGCTCCTCGTCATGGACGGCCACACGGCGGTCATCGGCGGCATCTTCACGCGCAACACCGGTCGAAACCTCGACCAGGTCCCCTTCTTCGGCGACATCCCGATCCTCGGCGTCCTCTTCCAGCGGCGTCGTGCGAACGACCAGCGCGGCGAGCTCGTCATCTTCATCACGCCGCGCATCGTCAATCGCGCCGACGCACTCGGCAGATAGGCTCGGGAGAACACGCTCTTCGAATTCTCACGGCGTCCGTCGGCAAGGCCTCCCTCCTTCCTCCCGTGACAATTCGGCGGGGAGCGCGGCCGCTCCCCGGACCCCAGCCGAGCCCTGTCTTCGAATCTTTTCGCGCGCTTCTCGGTTCGAGAGGCGCGCGCTTTGCTTTTCGGCGTCGCGATCCCAGCTACGCTTGACCTGATGTCCCCCCCGCATCGCCCCACCCCCCTTCGCGCACCGCTCGACGCGGCGCTCGACAAGGAGATCGGGCGGATTGAGCTGCGAATCGCGGAGGTGTGGCAGGGGATGTCCCTCCTCGGTATCGCTCTCGCTCTCTTCCTCGGGCTGCGCGGCTCACCGGCGCTGGCGCTGTGGGGAACCGTGAGCGCGGTGCTGTTCCTCGCCTGGTTCAGCCTCGTCGCACACCGTCTCCGCACCGCACGTGGCAGCTCGGTCCTTCGTGTCGTGACGACCGTCGTCGAGGGCGCCGGTCCATGGATCTTCCTCGCCGTCCTCGGCCACACGGAGGGTCCGGCCTACGCGCTCGGCTCCTGGGTGTCGCCGATGCTCTTCGGCGGCCTCCTGATCGTGTCGACCATCCGGCTACGCCCGCGTGAACCACTGATCCTCGGGCTGACCAGCGCGGCGGCGCTCCTCGCGTTCTACTTCCTCTGGCTCCGCGCGGCCCTCCCCGACGACGTTCGCTCACAGGCGCTCTACTCGGCGCGCGTCCAGATCTCTCGCGCCGCCTCGCTCGCGACGGGGGGCTTCCTCGCGATGCTCGTCTCTCGAACACTGCGACAGGCGATCAGGCGCGCTGACAGTACGGCGCGGGAGAAGGAGCTGTTCGGCAAGTACCGAATGGTGAGGCACGTCGCGTCGGGCGGGATGGGAACGGTCTATGAAGCGATCTACTGCCCCGAGGGTGGCTTCGAGCGACCGGTCGCCATCAAGAGGATCCATCCGCACCTTGCGGTGGAGGAGAGCTTCGTCACGTTCTTCCGGAACGAGGCCGAGCTCTCCGCGCGCCTCGTTCACCCGAACATCGTGCAGGTGCTCGACTTCGGGAGCGTGGACGGCACGTATTTCCTGGCGATGGAGCTCGTCGACGGCCTCACGCTGCGCTCGCTGATGAAGCGGCTGTCTACGGCTGGCATCCCCCTCCCTGCGAGCGTCATCGCTTATATCGGTCGGGAGATCCTCGCCGGGCTGGCGTACTCGCACGGGGCGGCACGCGCGGCGGACGGTTCGGGGCTCAAGGTCGTGCATCGCGATCTCTGCCCGGCGAACGTGCTCCTGTCGAAGAACGGTGAGGTGAAGATCTCGGACTTCGGAGTTGCGCGGGCGCTGCGAGACGCCGACTCGACGCACACGCGGACGGTCGCGGGGCACGCCGCGTACATGGCGCCGGAGCAAGCGCTCGCTCAGCCGATCGACGAACGGTGTGATCTCTTCGCGGTCGGCGTGGTGCTGTGGGAGCTGGCGTGTGGACGGCCGCTCTTCCATCGTGGCGCGGAGGGGCCGACGCTCGTCGCGGTCCTCTCTTCGGAGATCGAAGCGCCGTCGCTGGTTCAAACGGCGCTAGATCCTGCCTGGGATCGCGTGATCTTGCGCGCGCTGTCGCGAGACGCAGACCTCCGGTTCCCTTCCGCCGCAGCGATGTCGGCCGAGATCGGGGCGCTCGCGGATGTCCAGGTCTCGGCGGCCGACGACCTCTGCGCGCTCGTCACGCAGGCGCTCGCCCTCCCGGAGCCAGCGCCCGAGCTGATTCGTAGCGCAACGCGCCCTGCGAGCGCCGAGTCGGAGATGGAGACCCAGGTCGAGGGGCGGGGCGCCACGACGGCGGGCTGACACATCCGCGCGCAGCCACGCGGCTCCTACTTCTTCACAATGCCTTCACGCACTCGTGCCGCACGTGCGGCTAAGGTCGCGATTCATGCAGGACGCCATCACCCCCGACAAGCGCCTCCTCCCCGTCGTCGACAGGAACCGGTGCGAAGGAAAGAACGACTGCGTCAGGGTCTGCCCGGAGGATGTCTTCGAGGTCAGGACCATGACCGACGCCGACTTTGCGCAGCTCGGCATCCTCGGCAAGCTCAAGAGCTGGGCGCACGGAAAGCAGACGGCGTACACCCCAAACAGAAATGCCTGCCAGGGATGCGGGCTCTGTGTCGCCGCATGCCCCGAGCAGGCAATTTCCCTGCGTTGACCGTCGCAATGGGCGGTCAACGGCACGCGTGAAGCTGAAACGACTACTTCTTGTCCTTCTTTGCCGGTGCGCCCTTCGCCGGCGGTGCGCCCTTCTTTGCGGCCTTCGGATCCACCTTCGCGTCGACCGTGACGCTGGCGGCGACGGCCGGTGCTGCCGGCGGGGGGGCTGACGCCGCTGCCTTCGCGTGCACGCGCGCCGCGAGGGAAATCGAGGCGCCGGGGGCGGCCGCGGTGACCTCGGGCGAGTCGAACGCCGGGATCTTCACGACGATGATCGCGGGGCCGGACGGCGCGAACGCGGACTGCATCTGCCCGAGGACTTCGCGCTCGAAGCCGAGCGTGTCGTTCGTGTTCGAGATCGTGCCGAGGAGGGTGAGCGTGTGCGTGAACCAGTGCACCGAGCGCTTCGTCGTCTCGGTGATCACGTCGGCGGGCTTCAGCGCGCCGATGTCGCCGAGGCCGTCGAGCGACACCGTGACGCCGCTCCCCTTGATGTCGATGTTGACCTTGAGCGCCGCCAGGTTGGGGCGGGCGCCCGTCTGCTCTTCGATGACGTCGCCAGCGACGGTCGGCACGACCGACTTCATCGCGTCGCCGATCGTCTTGATCGTCTTCGGGTAGCCGATGAGCGCTGCGGCGTTCGCGATGGTCGCGTCGTTGACCGCGTCGAGGAGGCTCGCGACGGCAGGGGCGTAGCGCTTCTGATCGTCCGGCGGAAGCTTCGCGCACGCATCCTTCACGCTGCCGAGGAACGTCTTCTTGAGCGGGTCGACCGCCTTCTCCGCGTCATCCTCCTGCTTCTGGAGCGCTGTGGCCGCGTCGGAGTGCGTCTTCTTGTCGTCGGGGGTCACGCCGTCCGCGCTCGCCGCGGCCTTCTCGGTCGCGATCTGCGTGTTGAGCGAGGCGATCTCGCCTTGCTTGGCGATGATGGCCGCGTAGCTGTCGGCGAGGCCCTGGTCGATCGCCGCGAGGAGGTTCGGGTGCTCGCCGGTGAGCGCCACGACGTTCGGCAGCGTGCGGATCCAGACCTCGGCAGCGACAACGCGCGCCTTCGTCTTGGCATAGTCGGGGTCTGCCTGGAGCGCCTTGATGTCGGCGGCCGCTTCCTTCGGGTCCGGGCTCACCTTGAGCGTCCAGTCCGTGTCCTTGCCGGTCGGCGTGGCCGTGAGCAGGCGGTTCACCTCTACGCTCGTGATCGATGCGGCGTCTGCGCGGCGCACGACGACCTGGAGCGATGCGGGGTCGCTGATGGCCCAGGCGGCGCCAGGGTTGAGCAGGGCGCAGCCCGTCGAAAAGGGCAGTGCGAGGCCGATGAAAAGCAGCGAGCTGGGAGCACTGAAGAGACGGATTCCGGTATGCATGACTGACCCTCGTAGACGTTTTTTCTCGACGGACTAGCCGTGCATCGGCGTCGTGCCCTCGAGTCGACGTACGCTATCTACCAGTTTCCGATCGAACGCGCGTCCGCCAATCGGATGACACGAAATCCACGATGAATCTCGGTCACTTCACGCGCTGCGCGAGGAACCGAAGCATGAGGCGCATGCGCCGCCACCGAGCTTATTACGGCGCGGTGACCCCACGCTGCGGCTTGAGAAATAGCGCAGCGAGCGGGGGCAGCGTGATCGAGATCGAGTGCGGCCGCCCGTTCCAGGGCACCGGAGAGGATCGCGTCGCGCCGAGGTTCCCGTGTCCGCTGCCACCGAACACGGTCGCGTCGCTGTTCAGCACTTCGTGCCACAGCCCCGCCTCGGGCACGCCGATGCGATAGTCGTGTCGCGGCACCGGCGTGAAATTCAGCGCCACGAGCATGGTGTCGACATCGGCATGCCCGCGGCGAAGGAAGACGAGCGTGCTCTCGCGCGCATTGCTCCCGTCGAGCCACTCGAAACCGTGCGTCTCGCTGTCACCCTCATGGAGCGCGGGCTCGGCTCGATAGAGGTGGTTGAGCGAGCCGACGAGCTGCGCGATCTGGCCATGCGCCGGCGCGAGCATGAGGTGCCAGTCGAGGCTCGAGTCGTGGTTCCACTCCGCCCGCTGAGCGAACTCTCCTCCCATGAAGAGCAGCTTTTTCCCGGGTAGCGACCACATGTACGAGAAGAGCAAGCGGAGATTCGCGAACTTCTGCCAATCGTCGCCGGGCATCTTCTCGAGCAGCGAGCGCTTCCCGTAGACGACCTCGTCGTGGGAAAGCGGAAGGACGAAGTTCTCCGTATACGCATAGAGCGAGCGGAACGTGAGCTCGGTCTGGTGGTGCTGCCGATGGATGGGATCCTTCGAGAAGAACCGGAGGGTGTCGTGCATCCAGCCCATGTCCCATTTCAGCCCGAAGCCGAGCCCGTCCATCGTCGTGGGCTTCGACACTCGTGGCCACGACGTGGACTCCTCCGCCACCATCTGCACGTCGGGGTGGTCCTGGTAGACCCTCTCGTTCAGCTCGCGCAGGAAGCTCACGGCGGCGAGGTCTTCGTGGCCGCCGTGCGCGTTCGGGATCCATCCTCCGCCTTCGCGCGCGTAGTCGAGATAGAGCATCGACGAGACACCGTCGACACGGAGGCCGTCGACGTGGAACTGGTCGAGCCAGTAGAGGGCGCTCGAGAGCAGGAAGCTCCTCACCTCGTCGCGCGAGTAGTTGAAGGTGAACGTGTTCCACTCGGGGTGGAAGCCCTGCCGCGGATCGGCGTGCTCGTAGAGGTGCGTGCCGTCGAAGAGCCCGAGGCCATGGCCGTCGGTCGGGAAGTGCGCGGGGACCCAGTCGAGGATGACGCCGATACCGCGCTGGTGGAGCGTGTCGACGAGGAAGCGCAGATCGTCGGGGGATCCGAACCGGTGCGACGGCGCGAAATAGCCCGTGACCTGATAGCCCCAGGAGCCGAAGAACGGGTGCTCCATGATCGGCATGAGCTCGACATGCGTGAAGCCGAGCTTCTCGACGTAGTCGGCAAGCAGAGGCGCCAGCTCGCGGAAGTGCAGCGATCGGTTGCCATCTTCCACGACGCGACGCCAGGAGCCGATGTGCATCTCGTAGACGGACATCGGCGCGTCGAGGGCGTCTCGCTTCGAGCGCGAAGCCATCCAATCGCCGTCGCCCCAGGCGTGGCGCGAGGCGCACACGATCGACGCGGTGCAGGGCGGAGTCTCGTGCAGAGACCCGTACGGGTCGGCCTTCTCGAAGACCGTCCCCGTCTCTCGAGACACGACGCGAAACTTGTAGAGGTCTCCCTCCCGAGCGGCTCTGACCACGCCATGCCAGACGCCGGTATCTCCGACGGGGGTCAGCGCGTCGCGCTCGCCGTCCCACGAGTTCCAGGAGCCGATGACGGTGACGCGCGAAGCGTTGGGTGCCCACACGGCGAACGCCACGCCACTCGGTCCGTTGGCGTCATCGGGCAGCATGTGGGCGCCGAGCTTCTCGTACGCCCGCGCGTCCACGCCTTGGCTGAATCCTCGAAGGTCTTCCGGGCTGAGCGCGTCGACTCGCATGGCTCCGTCTACCACTGTCATCCCTGGCCGCGCACCCCCCGCGCGAACGCCGCGAGCTCATCGAGATGGCGGGCTCCTGCGCCGAGGAAGAGATCCATATGGTGGCGGCCAGGGACAGTGACGAGGCGCGCTCGCGCAATCGCGTCTGCAAGCGTTTTCCCCATCTCGAACGGCACGACCTCATCGAGCGTCCCGTGAACGACGAGCGTCGGCGTCGTGATCCGCGACGCCTTCCCGAGCGTGTCGTAGCGATCCTCGAGCAGGAGGGTCACGGGGAGCCACGGGAAGTGGGCCGATGCCACCGCGGCCATCGACGTGTACGGCGCCACGAGCACGACCGCCGCGCCGCGACCCCGTGTCGCCATCTCGGCCGCGACCCCCGTACCGAGTGAAGCGCCCCAGAGCACGACGTGCGACCGATCGATGCCTCGCGCCGCGATCCCGTCGAGCACGGCTTCGGCGTCGGCGTAGAGACCGGCCTCCGTCGGGCCTCGCTCGCTTGCGCGCGATCGACCGTAACCTCGGTATTCGACGAGGACGACACCCAGGCCGCGTCGAACAAGCTCGCGCGCGATCCAGACGTCATCCCCGATGACCTCGCCGTTCCCGTGAAAGTACACGACGGTCCGCCCCTGCCCCTGCCCATCATGCTGTGCGTCCCACTCCAGCGCATGCACGGCGACGCCGTCTCCGGCCTGGAAGACGACGAGGTGCGCGTCCTCTGGCGCCTCCGTGTCGGGTCGACCCATGCCTGCGTACAGGAGCCTGCGCTGGAAGAGCCAGACGAGAGCCACGACGCCGACGTAGAGAGCGACGAGGCGGAGGAGAATCGTCAGGAGGCTTCGTCGCGTCATCGAAGGGCGAGCCTAAAGCGGACGTGCGCCGATGTCGCACAATCCTCGGTAGGCCATGCACCATCGAGTGGAAGCTCGGCGTCGCCTCAATCGAGCCCACGGGCGTAGAGCCTGATGCAGGCCCCCGCGACGCCGATCGCGCCGAGGCCGAGCAGCTCGGAGGTCATGTGCCCGCGCCGGACCATGCACGGCAGGAAGGCCATGCAGAGGAAGAGGAAGAGCGGTGGGTAGACAGCGAGTCGCTTCCAGATGCCCATCGGCACGTCCGCGACGATCTCAAGCCCGCGATCGATCGATCGGGTCGAGCTTGCGGCGGGCGGCATCACGACGCGCGGCGATGGGGCCGGAGGTGCCAACGGGCTCCCGAGGACCCGCTGGGGCGCGTCAAGCTCCAGCGCGGCGCCGTCGAGCGGCTCGTCGAAGAACGCCTCGCTCGCTCTCACTGTCGGAAGCGGGTGCGTTGAACCGGAGCCAGCTCGGTATGTGGTCATGCACCCCCTTCAGCAACCGCCATGCCCGTGACGAAGCCCGCGAAAGCGCGGCGATACTCGTGCGCCATCCGTGGCTGGTGCTCACATGTTGGGTGGCCCCAACAGGTAGCCCTCTACGGCCGCTTCTCCGAGAACGACGCGTGCGCGGCCAGCGCGCCAGCTCCGAGGAGGACGCCGAGCGCTCCGATGACGTTGGATGTGGTCGAGAAATGGAGGCATGCGTTTCCGACGAGGAGCACGAGCGCGCTGTAGGCCATGACGCGCTTCCAGACCCCAGGCGCCAGCCAACGAAGCGTCAGGGCTCGTCGTTCCGCTGCAGCGTCCGCAGGCACGTCCGTCCCGTCCGGCGCGGGGCGTGGACGAGCGGCGCGGGCGCCGGCCTCACGAGCAGCACCGCGGGAGCATCGACCTCGAGCCCCGCGGCGTCCCCCGGAATCACGAGCTCCATCTCCTGCGTGCGCACGAGCGGTCGTCGCGACGCGACTTCGGGTCGTCTCGTCTGCGGCGTCTCGGCGTCCGTCGAGGTCTCGGTCAGCCCCGCCGCCGCGCGGAGCGCCGTCGCGAAGGCCCGGATGTCCGGATAGCGCGCGTCGGGCTTCTTCTCGAGAGCGCGCCGCAGCGCCGCGTCGAGCGCGCGCGGCGCCGAGGGGACGCGGTCGCACAGCGGCGAAGGGACCTTGAGCAGATGGTGATGGACGATCGACGCCACACCCGCCCCTGGGAACAGCGACTCCCCCGAGATCATGCGAATGAGCGTTGCCGCGAGCGCATACTGATCCGCGCGTCCGTCGAGCGCCTCGCCGGCGATCTGCTCCGGCGCCATGTACTCGAGCGTTCCGACGAGCGCGCCTGGCTCGGTGACGGCGGTCGGCTGCGCGAGGTGCTTCGCGATACCGAAGTCGAGGACCGTGACGTGGTCGTGCGGCTGCTCACTCTCTCTGCGCGGCGAGAGCATGATGTTCGGTGGCTTCACGTCGCGATGGACGATGCCGACCGCATGGGCCGCGTCGAGCGCCGCACAGACCTGCACTGCGATCGCCACGGCGCGTGTCAGCGGGAGCACTCTCTCTC